>Ga0213831_1000063_pt1 | contig 221705 bp, 172 predicted proteins | sample SWATP12_FD_163421 | JGI IMG/M metagenome (GOLD analysis project Ga0213831, IMG submission 163421) | Coastal seawater microbial communities from Marineland, Florida, United States - SWA TP1 #2 | ecosystem: Environmental > Aquatic > Marine > Coastal | place: USA: Florida | collected 2016-08-06 | reverse complement strand
GGCAAGAGAAAGTGCTGTCGTTAATTGCAAAAGAAAAGGCTCCTGAATAAATTCAGAAGCCTTTATAAACTAACCAGAAGATCGGTCAATGGATCATCAAATATTTCTTATCTGATCGGCATTAAGCTTAAGCTGCCTTTATTAGTTCTGTGTTTTGATGCGACAACAACGCGTTTGCTTATTCTGCAAGTGACTTAAGTCGATACAAATAATCTAGTGCCTGTTTGGGACTCATATCATCAACGGAAAGTTGCTGCAGCTCTTCAACGATTGGGTGTGTTGATTCTATCAGTGTTAATTGTTCCGCTTGATTAATTGGCTGTGCTGATGAGGTTACCGTAGAAACTTCCAACTCATGTAACTTTTGTTTAGCGCGTGTTATCACCTGCTTAGGTACACCGGCAAGTTGTGCTACTTGCAAGCCAAAACTCTTACTTGCAGGTCCTTCCTGAACAGCGTGCATAAACACAATAGTATCGTCATGCTCTACCGCATCCAAGTGTACATTGGCGAGGGTATCGAGTTGTTCAGCCAATTGTGTCAGCTCAAAGTAATGGCTTGCAAACAAGGTAAACGCTTTTGTTTGCATTGCTAATCTTTCTGCACATGCCCACGCCAGTGAAAGACCGTCATAAGTACTGGTTCCTCGACCTATTTCATCGAGTAATACTAAACTCTTACTAGTGGCATTATGAAGGATATTTGCCGTTTCTGTCATTTCTACCATGAAGGTTGAGCGTCCACTGGCTAAATCGTCAGAGGCACCAATTCGGGTAAAAATTCGATCAACTATGCCAATGTGAGCATGCTCAGCAGGCACGTAAGCACCGATATGCGCCAATAAAACGATGAGTGCTGTTTGACGCATATACGTTGATTTACCACCCATATTTGGACCGGTAATTATGAGCATACGACGATCTTCATTGAGCCTTACTGGATTGGCAATAAAGGTATCTATGGTCATTTGCTCAACAACAGGATGTCGACCACCTTCAATACGAATACCCGGATTTTTATCTAATTCTGGCTTCACGTATTGAAGTGTTTGCGCGCGTTCGGCAAAGGTATTAAATACGTCTAGCTCTGCAAGGCCTACAGCTAATGCCTGTAAAACTTCAAGTTCTGGCATGACCTTATCAAATAATTCGTCGTACAGCTTTTTCTCGAGTGCTAAGAATCGACTTTGGGCCGTCAATACTTGCTCTTCGTGCTGTTTCAACTCGTCAGTAATGAAACGCTCGTTATTTTTCAATGTTTGACGACGAATATAGTCCGCAGGTACATCATGAGCAGCACTCTTGCTAATTTCAATATAGAAGCCATGCACTTTGTTATAACCGACTTTAAGCGTTTGGATGCCTGTGCGTTCTTTTTCTCTCAATTCTAATTGATTCAAAAACTCTGTTGCACCTTGGCTTAGGTCTCGAAGTTTATCTAGCTCTTGATCATAACCCGGTGCAATAACACCACCGTCTCTGATCAATACAGGCGGATTATCAACGATAGCTTCCGTAAGTAATTTAGCTAAATGCGGCAATGGCTGGATTGCTTTGGTGATAGCGGCTAAAGCGTCTTTGTTTGTACAGTAAGAGAGCGTAGTATGAATATCTGGTAGTGCATGTAATGCGTGCCTTACGCGAGCAAAATCCCTTGGTCTTGCTGAACGCAACGCAATGCGTGACACAATGCGTTCAATGTCGCCCAATTGCTTAAGTTGTTGATGCAAATCATCATAAATGTCTGCTTCAATTAGCGCAGTAGTGGCGTTTTGTCGGGCAACCAATGTGTCGATGTTACGTAGTGGAAAATGTATCCATCGCTTAAGTAGACGTGAACCCATTGGCGTGGCACTTTTGTCCAGTATCGACGCTAACGTATTTTCCTGTCCGCCTTGTAAGTTCTGCGTTAACTCCAAATTACGACGTGTCGCAGCATCAAGAATAACGCCAGATTGAAAGGATTCGGCAACAATGGAGCGAATATGTGGTAAAGCAGTACGTTGACATTCTTTAACGTACTGAAGTAAGCAGCCCGCGGCACATATGCCTTTAGGATAATCAGTTACCCCAAAACCGTTGAGTTCTTTAGTGCCAAACTGTTGGTTGAGTTGTTTGCAAGCTGTATCAAAATCAAATTCCCATTCTGGTCGGCGACGTAAACCTTTTAGCCCTTCAACTAAATGTGGGCTTTCCATTGAGTCGCTGTAGAGCAATTCCGCAGGGGATAATCGTTGTAATTCAGCCTGTACTTGTTCTTCAGATTTTGGTTCAGTAAGAACAAATCGACCGCTAGTCATGTCTAAATAAGATAAACCAAATCCTTGTGTGGCCTGATATAAAGCAACGATTAAGTTGTCTTGTCGATCCACCAATAGCGCTTCATCACTGATTGTGCCAGGCGTTACAACCTTCATGACCTTACGTTCAACGGGCCCTTTGCTGGTAGCCGGGTCACCTACTTGTTCGCAAATTGCAACTGATTCGCCCAGTTGAACTAACTTAGCAAGATACGTTTCAACGGCGTGATAAGGTACGCCCGCCATAGGAATAGCGTTACCACCAGACTTGCCTCGTGCAGTTAAAGAGATATCTAGCAAGTCGGCCGCTTTTTTGGCATCATCATAGAATAATTCGTAAAAATCGCCCATGCGATAAAACAGGAGAATATTTGGGAAATCAGCTTTGATGGTCAAATATTGACGCATCATCGGCGTATGTGATGAAAGATCTGTGGTTTGTGTCGTCATGGTAAATTTAATAAGTGATTAAGCAGCCGATTCTATTTATTGTATGACTGCGACCTTCGTCAAAATAATTACGCCTATTATGCCATAGTAATCATAAATAATCGGTGCATTTTATTATGATTAGTCTAAAAAAGAGCAGGGTGTGTGCCAATAACAACTTCATTAAAAGCCATTATCCGAGTTACTGTATAAAATACAGTATTTTGATTCGCCATCTTGATGAATATTGAATTGCGAGTAGTGATTTTGAAATGTTGTTAAGTATATTTATATAAATTACAAATGGTTACCACTTGGTACGCCATTACTCCCAAAAAAATTTAAATAAAATGCTTGATACTGTACGACCATACAGTATACTTTGCCCATATTGATTTTTGATTCCCATATTTTGGAGCCGTTAATGGACGAAAATAAAGAAAAAGCCTTGTCTGCCGCACTGAGCCAAATTGAACGTCAGTTTGGTAAAGGTTCTATTATGAAGCTAGGTGAAAACCGTAGCATGGACGTAGAGACAATATCTACTGGTTCAATCGGACTAGATATTGCGTTGGGTGCAGGTGGCTTACCTTTAGGTCGTGTTATTGAAATTTACGGACCAGAATCAAGTGGTAAAACAACACTTACTTTAGAAGTGATTGCAGAGGCACAACGTAACGGTAAAGTTTGTGCGTTTGTTGATGCAGAACACGCTTTAGATCCTATTTACGCTGAAAAGCTTGGTGTAAACATTAACGACTTACTTGTTTCTCAGCCAGATACTGGTGAGCAAGCGCTAGAAATTTGTGACATGCTAACCCGCTCAGGCGCGGTAGACGTAATTGTTGTTGACTCTGTTGCTGCATTAACACCAAAAGCTGAAATTGAAGGCGATATGGGTGATTCCCACATGGGTCTACAAGCACGTATGTTATCGCAAGCAATGCGTAAACTAACGGGTAACCTTAAGCAATCAAACACGATGATGATTTTCATTAACCAAATCCGTATGAAGATTGGTGTGATGTTTGGTAACCCTGAAACTACTACTGGTGGTAACGCGCTTAAGTTTTATGCTTCAGTTCGTTTAGACATTCGTCGTATTGGTGCGGTTAAGAACGGTGAAGAGATTGTTGGTAACGAAACACGTGTTAAAGTGGTGAAGAATAAAATTGCACCGCCATTTAAACAAGTGGAGTTCCAAATTCTTTACGGCGAAGGTATTAACAATTTAGGTGAATTAATCGACCTAGGTGTTCAAAACAAGATGGTTGAAAAAGCAGGTGCTTGGTACAGCTACAATGGTGATCGCATTGGCCAAGGTAAAGCGAACGCGACGAAATATCTTAAAGAAAACCCAGAGATTGCAAAAGATTTAGACTCACGTATTCGTGCACAGTTTTTATCTAAAGGCACAGAGCAAGAAGAAGCTGTAGCCGAATAGGTCTTATATTGCTAACACATTTGAGCAGCGCTACTTGATGGTGCTGCTCAAATTTTTAATTACAGGTTTATTAGAAGTTAACCTCAATACTGTTACTTGTAGCTTCTCTCTTTCCTTATAAAGCCGCTCTTTGTCGTTACTATAATTCACCTTTTCACACTTCTTTTATACAACCACTCTATTATTTTGTTTGATTGCCTGATTTTCATTTTTTCGACTAATTAGTACAAACAACAATAGGGTTACGTCTTTCTTAATTGAAATATTATTGGCTAGTTTTAATTTAATACCAATTGGGTTAAATGCTCGCTAAGTGAGCAATTTCTTATACGGACTGGTATGAACTAATCTTTAAATAAGCAAACTGTTTACACCTCATAACAAAATGTTTTAGACGTCTATACGTTTAGAGGTTGACATATCTAGAAATCCAAGCGACATTATACCCTTGAACTTTATGTCGAAGAATTGCAAAAAGGTGGATGCGTTATGCCCATTAAAATTCCAGATCAGTTGCCTGCACTTACTGTATTAGATAACGAGAACATTTTCGTTATGTCGGAGCACCGCGCGGTTAATCAAGATATTCGCCCGATGGAAGTTGCAATTCTTAATTTGATGCCCAACAAAATCGAAACTGAAGTACAGATACTAAGGATGTTGGGTAATACTCCATTACAAATCAACATCGAGTTTATTCGTATCCATGCGAATGAATCTAAGCATACGCCTAAGGAACACCTGGATAATTTTTATCGCTTGTTCGACGACGTGAAAGATAAGCAATATGACGGGTTAATAGTGACAGGTGCACCACTTGCTTTGTTGAATTACCATGACGTGACGTTTTGGGACAAAATTTGTGAAGTGTTTGATTGGGCGGAGAAAAATGTCACATCAACCATGTTCTCATGTTGGGCAGCCCATGCAGCTTTATACCACCACTATGGTATTCAACGTCATTTACGTAAGCAAAAGTTATCAGGGGTTTATCGCCATTACCCCATAGATCCGCGAGAGCAACTAACACGTGGTTTTGATGAATCCTTCTATGTGCCACACTCGCGTTACGGTTACATTGAACGCGCAGAGTACGAAGCGATTGATGGGCTTCGTGTGTTGGCTGAGTCAGAAGAGGCAGGTGTGTACTTAGTTGCTTCTAAAAATAAGCAACAAGTGTATCTAACGGGACACCCTGAATATGATGCAACCACGTTATTGGAAGAATACCAGCGTGATCTAGCTGCGGGGATATCACCTATTATCCCTGAAAATTACTTTGACAATGACGACGTAAATACTAAGCCCAAAAGCTTATGGCGCAGCCATGGCAGCCTTTTATTCACTAATTGGCTCAACTATTATGTATATCAAATCACACCGTATCAGTTAGACGCTGATAGTATTCAGGCGATTCACCCTGAAGGATAATTAGAGAAGTAGTATGAAAAAATCAGCATCTTACGCTTTGTTAGAGCAACAATTAGAACAACGCATTCTTATCCTTGATGGTGCGATGGGAACAATGATTCAGGCTTACAAGTTTGAAGAACAAGACTATCGTGGTGAGCGCTTTGCTGATTGGCATTGCGAAGTTAAAGGCAACAACGACATGTTGGTGCTGACCCAGCCTGACGTTATTAAAGCAATTCACATGGAATATCTGCAGGCAGGTGCGGATATTTTGGAAACGAATACGTTTAACGCCACAACAATTGCCATGGCTGATTACGAAATGGAGCAATATAGCGCGGAAATTAATCTCGTCGCTGCGCAAATCGCTCGACAGGCAGCTGATGAAAAGATGGCACAAACACCTGACAGACCAAGGTTTGTAGCGGGCGTTTTGGGGCCGACAAACCGCACATGTTCTATTTCGCCTGATGTGAACGATCCTGCACACCGAAATGTAACGTTTGATGAGCTAAAAGATGCGTATATTGAATCAACAAAAGCATTGATTCAAGGTGGTTCTGACATCATCCTAATCGAGACTATCTTTGATACGCTAAATGCTAAAGCGGCGGTATTTGCCGTGGAAACGGTATTTGAAGAACTTGGCGAGCGCTTACCTGTAATGATCTCAGGCACTATCACCGATGCCTCAGGTCGCACGCTTTCTGGGCAAACAACGGAAGCATTCTATAACTCTCTACGCCACGCTAAACCAATTTCATTTGGCCTTAACTGTGCATTAGGACCAGTTGAATTAAGACAATATGTTGAAGAACTCAGCCGTATCAGCGATGTTGCGGTGTCTGCGCATCCTAACGCCGGTTTACCCAATGCATTTGGTGAGTACGATTTTAGTGTCGATGACATGAACCTGCATGTAAAAGAGTGGGCTGAATCCGGATTCTTAAATATTATTGGTGGTTGTTGTGGTACAACGCCTGCGCATATTAAAGGCATGGCAGAGGTTGTTGCTGGTGTTACGCCGCGTAAAATTGAACCGCGGGCGATCGCTTGTCGATTATCTGGCTTAGAAGCGCTGACGATTGATAAAGATACTTTGTTTGTTAATGTGGGCGAACGTACAAATGTTACGGGCTCTGCGATATTCAAGCGTCTTATCACGGAAGAAAACTACGATCAGGCTATCGCGGTCGCACTACAACAAGTGGAAAATGGTGCGCAAATTATTGATATCAACATGGATGAGGGCATGTTGGACTCTAAAGCGGCAATGATTCGCTTTTTGAACCTAATTGCAGGTGAGCCCGATATTGCCAAAGTACCTATCATGTTGGATTCGTCTAAGTGGGATATCTTAGAAGAAGGCCTTAAGTGTATTCAGGGTAAAGGTATCGTCAACTCAATTAGTTTAAAGGAAGGCGAGGAGTCGTTTCGTCAGCAGGCTGAACTGTTGAGGCGTTACGGTGCAGCCGTAATTGTTATGGCGTTCGATGAAGTGGGTCAGGCTGACACCAGAGAACGTAAATACGAGATTTGTCATCGAGCCTATCACATTCTTGTTGATGAAATCGGTTTCCCAGCAGAAGACATAATTTTTGACCCGAATATATTTGCGGTAGCAACTGGGATAGAAGAACACAACAACTACGCGGTTGATTTTATCGATGCAGTGAAAGACATCAAAGATAACCTGCCTTACGCGATGATCTCTGGCGGTGTTTCCAATGTCTCGTTTTCATTTCGTGGTAATAATCCAGTACGTGAAGCAATTCACGCGGTATTCCTCTATCACGCCATTAGAAATGGCATGGACATGGGTATCGTAAACGCGGGGCAGCTAGCGATTTATTCCGATATCCCTGAAGACTTACGTGTTGCTGTTGAAGACGTAATTCAAAACAGTGACGACGGGGCTACCGAGCGTCTATTGGACATCGCGGAGAAGTACCGTGGTCAAGCCGGAGCGAAAGACAGCAAGGTTGATCAGGCATGGCGCGAATTGCCAATTAATAAGCGACTTGAGCATGCGTTAGTAAAAGGTATCAACGAGTTTATTGTAGAAGATACTGAGGAAGCGCGACTAGAAGCAGAACGCCCACTTCACGTTATTGAAGGGCCGTTAATGGACGGCATGAATGTTGTCGGTGATTTGTTTGGTGCAGGTGAAATGTTCTTGCCGCAAGTAGTGAAATCTGCGCGTGTAATGAAGCAAGCTGTTGCTCATTTAAACCCATTCATCGAAGCTGAAAAAACGGAAGCCAAGTCAAACGGTAAAGTACTGTTAGCCACCGTGAAAGGAGACGTTCACGACATTGGCAAAAATATCGTTGGTGTTGTGTTGCAATGTAATAACTATGACATCATTGATTTAGGCGTTATGGTGTCCTGTGAAGAAATTCTGCGTGTTGCTAAAGAAGAAAACGTCGATATTATTGGCTTGTCAGGGCTTATTACGCCTTCACTTGATGAAATGGTGCATGTAGCTAAAGAAATGCAACGCCAAGGCTTTACCATTCCATTACTTATCGGTGGTGCGACAACATCAAAAGCCCACACCGCAGTGAAAATAGCGCCTCAGTATGAGCATCCTGTAGTGTATGTACCCAATGCGTCTCGTTCCGTATCAGTAGTGAGTAACTTATTATCAGAAACACATCGCGGCCCGTTTATGGAGCGATTACATGATGAGTATGCCCGCGTGCGCGATCGCCACTATAAGAAAGGCCCTCGTTCAAGTTTGATCTCAATAGAAGACGCGCGTGCTAATGCTGTACCGTTGAGCTTTGAACAATACACACCATCCGTGCCTAACAAGCTTGGCGTTACGGTTTTGGAAGAGCTCGACTTAAATGAAGTGCGTAATTACATCGACTGGACACCGTTCTTTATGACGTGGCAGTTGTCAGGCAAGTATCCTTTAATACTCCGCCATGAAGTGGTAGGTGAGGAAGCTACGCGCTTGTTTAATGATGCAAACGCGATGCTCGATGACGTAATCAACAATAAAAAACTTACCGCTAAAGCAGTATTTGGTTTATTCCCCGCTGTTCGCGTTGGTGACGACGTTCAGTTATTTGAAGATGATGAACGCGAACGACCCTTGATGAGATTGCAGCAATTGCGCCAACAAACGAAGAAACCTGCAGGTCAATACAACCGCTGTTTATCAGATTATGTGGCAGATGAAGCATCAGGTGTCAAAGATTATATGGGCGCGTTTGCGGTTTCAGCAGGCTTTGGTGCAGATGAATTAGTGAAAGCTTACGACAAAGATCATGATGACTATAACAGTATTCTAATCAAAGCGGTTGCTGATCGTTTGGCTGAAGCAAGTGCCGAGTACCTACATGAGCGAATTCGTAAAGAGTATTGGGGTTACGCACCAGATGAAACTTTTGACAATGAAGCATTGATTCGAGAGCAATATCAAGGAATACGACCTGCGCCAGGTTATCCGGCTTGTCCTGAACATACGGAAAAGGGGTTGTTGTGGCAATTACTTGATGTAGAAAATAACATCGGTATGGAGCTAACATCCAGCTATGCAATGTGGCCGGGCGCTGCGGTAAGTGGTTGGTACTTTGCTCACCCTGATGCTAAATATTTCGCTGTTGCTAAAGTGGCGAAAGATCAGGTACTAGACTATGCACAACGTAAGCACTTTACCTTGGAACAGGCCGAACGTTGGTTGTCTGCAAATTTAGATTATGAGCCAGAGTAAATAAGTAATAACAAATGATGGGGCGTCGCTGCCCCATTTTTTGCTATAAAATAGCGTCTAAGGCGTCGCTGAGTTTTTTCACGCCAACAACTTCCATGCCTTCAATTTTGTCTTTTGGTTGGTTGTTAAATGGTACAATCGCTCGCTTAAAACCATGTTTGGCAGCTTCGTTGATACGCTCTTGACCACTGGTTACTGGACGAATTTCTCCAGACAATCCCACTTCACCAAACACCACTAAATCTTGCGGCAATGCTTTGTCTCTAAAGCTTGAAACTAGTGCCATGATGAGTGCTAAATCAATACCAGTTTCAGACACTTTAACGCCACCAACAACGTTAATAAATACGTCTTGATCGTTCATTTGGAGTCCACCGTGGCGATTGAGAATCGCCAATAGCATCGCCAGACGATTTTGCTCAGCACCCACTGCGACGCGTCTCGGATTGCCAAGCGCTGAGTGATCAACTAATGCCTGAATTTCGACTAATAGCGGACGTGTGCCTTCCCATAACACCATAACGATACTACCGGGTGTTTGTTCTTCACTACGTGTTAAGAAAATTGCTGAAGGGTTTTTAACTTCTTTAAGGCCAGTACCTGTCATACCAAAAACCCCTAACTCATTCACTGCGCCAAAACGGTTCTTGATGCCGCGAAGTGTGCGATAGCGTGAATCTGTTGAACCTTCAAGCATGATAGAACAGTCTATACAATGTTCTAATACCTTGGGGCCAGCAAGCGAACCGTCTTTAGTTACATGGCCAACAATGATCATTGCAACATGATTCTGTTTGGCGAAACGGGTAAGAAAAGCCGCCGTTTCCCGTACCTGTGACACACTGCCGGGGGCCGACTGAATGTCAGACATGTGCATGACCTGAATCGAGTCTATGACCATAATCTTCGGCTTTTCACGTTCAGCGATATGACAGATGTTTTCAACGCTCGTTTCTGATAACAGCTTCAAATTATCGGCTTTTAATCCGAGACGTTGAGCGCGCATGGCAACTTGTTGTAGTGATTCTTCACCAGTGATGTATAAGGCTGGCATATGTTCTGACAGCGCACACATGGTTTGTAGCAGTAATGTACTCTTACCTGCACCAGGTTCACCACCTATTAGCGTTGCACTACCGGGTACCACGCCTCCGCCTAATACGCGGTCAAATTCGGCAAAGCCCGTTGAAAAACGCGGTAAATCAGCCAAATCTATGGTATCTAATGTTTGTACCTTGGCTTCAGTCAAACCGGCATATCCGCTTAAACTGCCCCGAGAACTGCTTGGCGCCTTCGCAGCACGATATTCAGAAATCGTGTTCCAAGCTTTACATTCGTTACATTGACCTAACCAACGAGAGTAATCGGCACCGCAATCGGTACAGACATAGGCAGTTTTAGTTTTTGCCATGGTTTACTTGCTTTCCTTATGTTTTTAACAAGCCTATTAGCAGCTAATCGAGGCGTTAGTTGCGTAGTGAAATGGCTTGTTATTCTAGCTGAGCGTCGCATCAGGTCAAGCCTGCTGACGAATGTGATGGTAGGTAAACGCTTATGTTATCTAAAGAGCAATTTAATGGGGAGCAACCACCGTCAAAATTTTGTTTATTATCAGTTTGTTATTTTTCCTAAGGAAATTTTCAAAACGCCTGCAACTATTCAAAAATCTTTGAGCAATTTGGTAGTGTACAGAAGTCCAATAAATACGGGCTTTCTATGGATATTTCGTATCCAATGATTTTTGTTAAATGAAAGCTTTGCTAATTAATTCAATAACAAGGTATAGTTGTTGCTTATTGATACAAAGTTCACGTATATACTAATAAGAACTCAACGAAAATATATGTAATGATGACGTATATGAGAGTTGGTCTATTGATAAATAGAAACAAAGCGTAAATGACAACAGATTTTTCAAAGTATCAAAAAATTATTGATCAGTTTAGTGGCAAAGTGTTCGACAGTGATTTCGAAGCACGGTTCAGCGCTGTTACTAAAAATATTCCTAAAACGGAACGCTTTCTCTTAAAAATGGAGCTTAAAAGGTTAGCAAGTCCTTGTACGCGCTTAGTCGATTTACGAGGTCATGTTGACGGAGAATGCCGTCCCTACGAGCATGAATCACGTGTTCATTTTCTTGATGAACTGGCGATTCGCGTATTTGAGCAAGCATTGAATAACTATGGTAGTTATACTTTTGGTGTGTATGAAGCGGTAACCAACACTGAAAACAATTTTCGGGTTATTTACCAGCGAGAAAAGGCCAATGTAGTTGCTCCAACTGCAAGTAGCGAGCGAATATTTGAAAAAGTTCAATATCCTGCACAAATTTTTCACTATGGACCGTATTTTAATCGTAGTGAAGAAAGGATGAATTTTGCAATTGCGTTGCGTATGTATTTGGACGGTGAAAGTGCGATAGAAGCGACATCTTCAGACATCAGTGTCTCAGGTTGTAAAATTAGATTAACGAGTATTGAAGATCTCAAAGTTGGCCAACAAATACAGATCAAATTTACTGGCTTAGAAGGCGAATTCCAGTTCGGAAAAAATGATGATTTTTACTACGAAGTTCGCAATATTCAAATCATTGAAGATATCCAATTGCTGGGAGTAGCTCGTGTATATAGTAGTGATAATCAACGAGATGGTTTTAGGCAATTCTTGACAGGCTTTATTCAAGGTAACAAACGTCGATATAAAATTAATCTAGATAATTCCATTGTAGCGATTCAATCCAGAGCATTTGAGCAATTTACATTGCCTAAATCAAATGAATTGCCGGTATTCATAGACAACGCTAAAGGTCTTGCTGTTCCACGGTACGCACTAACTTGTAATAATAATCAGGAAACTTTCCAATACTGGCAGGATGAACGCAAAAATTCGGCCTTACCATTTTTGATCACTCCTGAGCGATTCTTACGACTCAAAAAAGCCAAAGAACTGGGGCGTAATCTATTGGTTTATAGCTTTGTGCATGAGCGAGATGGTCGAAAGTACTTTTATACTGCAGACAATATTCAACTTGAAGAAGATAAAGAGTTCATGCCCCTATATTTGGGGTTTGCAGCTGGAAAGCCAAGTTTTGCTGTAACGCAGTTATCTTTGCTAAATGTGCTTAAAGAATTTGCGCATTCACCGTTAACGGTTGCGAATGCATTACCTAAGAAAGAAGCATACCGCAATTTGCCGCCAAATAATGACGTGATGCAAATATTAGCCCCACTTAATCATATTGTGGTTGCTACCGATATTACCGAGCCTCGTATGGCAGCTGCGTATAAGACGATTCCTTATGAAGGGATTGATACGATGAAGCTGAAAATGTTTGGCCACAAGCGATTGTCAACGCCGGTGAAGGTAGACACAGTCGGCATAAGTTATCGCAATCAACGCCAAGAGCCACGATACATTTATTCAACTCCTGCAGTTATAGAAATCGATAAAGTAACTTGGAGTGGTGTATCAAAAGACTTTTCAACTTCAGGACTAAAAGTCGAGTTAGAAAAGGCGAGTGTGCTTAATCGAGGAGACATTGTTAATGTTAGTTTTCCAAATCTGCAAAAAATCACATCCGCGTTCGACTTAAAAGCATTACCTTATGAAGTGGTTCGACTCAATGCTGACAAAACGGTTGTTAACCTAAGAGTCTATGTTGAAAAGCACCAGCATATCGGTCGCTCATTCTTCAAAGCATTAATTGAAAAAAATCATGACAAGTTAACTACTGATCAGTACGAAATGGTCAACCCAGGTCTAGCAAAAGCGTTGCGAAATCTATACGCAGGGGTGGTGACTACACCTAACTTGATTGTGCAAACCAGTGGTAGTCGTTACAAAGTAGAAACCATTACAGGGCGCTGTGATCGAATGCCTTTGATTTCTCACTGTAAAGAGCTGAGCGATCGTACAAAATTTCATAATCTTTATCCGTTGCTAAACAACATTAAAGCGATGAACGAAATGAACAGCACCTTGAAAAAGTTGCAAAAAGGCGATCCGCCTGTAGTAGACACTTTGTATATTTCAATCAAGCACAACGGTGAAGCGGTCGACAAGTCTGTAGTTACGAAACTTGAATCAGAATTGCAATCAGAAAAACATAAGCATATGTTTATTCAACGTGCACTAAAAACGGGCGATTTTTTCTGTGTGCAAGTAAAACTGTCTCGAACAGAAGAGCCTGATATGGACTTCTTAAGCCCTGAACTGAGTTACATCGGCTCTTACGCTATACATCGTGGTAAGCAGCTCGAGCAGGAAATTTGGAGTGTTGTAGGCTGCGTTTCAGTGTTTGATATCACACCTGAGGCGTTAAATAGGTATAAATTTGTGCCTCATGAGTTTTAATGAAATAAAAGAGACGTTTATATTCACGGTAACCTCTACGCATCCCAGCCATGGTGATCGGGTAGAGGTTGACCAATCTTAATCTCTATTTTAGCCAATGTATGAGTGTGTCTAGACCTGTATGGTTAATTGCGCACGCAGCCTGTTGCATCACAATGGGCTTAGCATGAAAGGCTACCCCTAGGTTCGCGGTATTCATCATAGTTAAATCATTGGCGCCATCACCCATCGCAACGGTTTGAGCAAATGGTAGATTGTATGTTTGTTGTAATTCAAGCAATGTATCGGCCTTAACCTGTGCATCGACTACATCACCTAACACTTTACCTGTTAACTTGCCATCAACGATCTCAAGCGTGTTAGCGCGCGCTTCATCAAGTGATAATAGTGATTTCAAATAATCAGCGAAATAGGTAAAGCCACCAGACGCTATCGCAATTTTCCAACCGTGATGCTGCAGCGTTTCAATGAGCTCTTTTAAACCGGGCATTAATGGAATATTGTCAGCAACTTGCTTAAGAATGCTTTCCGGTGCGCCTGATAAGGTGGCTACTCTTTGGTGTAAACTTTGAGCAAAATCTAGTTTGCCTTGCATGGCAAGTTCTGTGACTTGTGCTACTTCTTCACCGACACCAGCAAGCGCTGCAATTTCATCGATGCACTCAATTTCAATCGTAGTTGAGTCCATATCCATAACCAGAATGCCAGGTTGAGTAAGCGTAGGGGCGTTATCCAATAGTGCCAGTTCTAATTGGTGTGCTTGCGAGAATTCTGCAATTGCCTGGCGGCTTTGAGTAATGTCGTTGGTGGTAACTTGAAAACGATAACTGGTGTGACTATTTCGATCGTTTATTGTTGTTAGTGCTTCACATATTAGGTTAGCCGATTCAACACATTCAATGAATTGCTGGAGCGTGATTGTCGAAAACACGACTAACTCCAAAATACTTTGTGTATTGGGTTGTGCCGGTTCAGGCATTGTGCGCTGTGCTAAGGATTCTATTTCTACAGGCGAAAAAGCCAAGGCTGCATTGCTGCTAATCGTGAGTTCATCTACATTAATGCTGCAACGAAAGGGTAGCTCCAAGTGTTTAGCAGTGATAACTTGTGCGAGTGAACGCGTTCCAAATACTGAAGAAGGGATGGCTAAACCAGACAACGACACGACAGGATCCTAATAATAAACATTTAATTTTACGCCATAAATTACTATAGTGTAGACAGATATGTATGAGTCAACGCCAGATTTTATGACACAACAAGAACTGCCTTTATACCCTAAATTATCTTCGATTTATAATAAAATAATGCAATTAGCTATAGCGATAGTGTTAATTATCGTGTTGATGAATATGTGGATTTCTACACATAATCATATGAAACAAAGTATCGAACAACAGTTCACCTTCGTTGCCGAACAATATTTGGATCAAACGGCAAATGGCGTAAATATATTCGTTGATAACAATCGAGAGCAACTGCAGGTTTTTATTGATGGTATGGCGCAAAGTGAATGGGTTGAAGATATTCTGGTTTATGATCGTACAGGATTAACGATTGCCTCGAACAAGAAACCTGACTCAATCAATGACTTGTTTGGCATCAGTGCCTATCGGCCAAACGTGGCAGGTGAAAAAGTGTCTTTCGTACGCGAGATAGCACACGGAGAGTTTGAAGGGTATGTTCGCGTTACGCTGGCTAAGACGGCTTATGTCTCAACGTTAAACCAAGCAAGCCAAGATCATTATGATCTGCTGCGCTTGATGATGATTATGGCAGGATTCGTCGGTTTCTTATTGACTCGTGGACTGAACCGCTTTAGTCGACAAGGTTATCGTTTACCAAAAGAGCAGGCTGTTAAAAGTACAACGTCAGGCAATGAGCTCAACGGTGGCTAATAGTCGAACAGTTCACTAACATTTGCTTGAAGCTGCTCTGCAATCTTATCGGGTGACTCTGAACGCAACGAGCAGAGCTGAGTGAATATGCCGGGGATGTTGATAGGGGAGTTATCTTCTCCTTGCTGTCCAAAAAGCGGCATACTCGGTGCGTCGGTTTCTAAAACTAAAGATGATAATGGTAGTTTGCTAACTGCTTTCAAGGTCTTTTGTGCCCTTGGGTAGGTAATCGTGCCGCCAATACCTAGTTTAAATCCAAGATCAATATAGTTTGTCGCTTGTTGGTAACTTCCTGAGAAAGCGTGAATAACGCCTCCACGTTCGCACTTCACTCGGGCAAGCTCTCGGTACACATCTTGATGAGAACGACGGTGGTGTACTATCAACGGTTTGTCTAATTGATTGGCGAGTTGAATTTGTTCGCGAAAAACTTCAACTTGTAATGCCATATTGTCTTGTTCTTCGGCTACCTTACCATCAATACCAGCTTCACCGATGGCAATGATATTTGCCTTGTTTTCTCCGGCCAATATGCCTAGCTGCTCGAGCGAATTGTTGTTGAACTCACTTAAAAACCAAGGGTGAATGCCTAGACAAGCTTGAATTACTATAGGTAATTTTTGTTGTGTTAGTGTCAGCACCTTTTGCCAATTTTGCGGCCCTATACTTGGTACAATGATCCGCGTAATACCAAGTTGTTCACATTGAGAGAGTAATGACGTTAGATCGCCAGAAAGGCTATCAAAATCTAAGTGGCAATGGGTATCTGTGAATTGGTAGCGCATTTGGCTGGTGGCTCGGCTCGTTGACTTGAAGCGTGATTCAAGACTAACACAGATTGTTTAGTTATGCTTGGTGCTTTGGCTTACTCGTAGTGCAAGTGCGGCTATTTATATTTAGCCGCGCGTTTCTCAAGTGATGGTAATTTATCTTCCAAACTAAAACGTTTGATAAAGCCTTCATCGAGCTGATGGTCGCGAATTAAATTGCAAGCAATATAAACGGCGTGAGCGCTTCCAAAAGGTTGTTTAATTAGTTTGGCTGGCGAACAATATTCTAATACAGCTCGAACCATTTCGTACGGAAAGCTCCATTGATGCAATAGGTAAGCACCTACTTGGCAGTGATCTGTGCCAAATATCTTTCTTTGTACGTCAATTGATAATTGACTGCTGTGAGGCAAGGCAAGATATTTTTGCGTGAGTTGATCGTCAATGCTAAGTAAAATTAGCATTCCAAGGCGATGAAGCAAGCCAATCAATAACGTTTGTTCTTTTTGATTATGTTCAACCAATGAGGCGGCAAATCTAGCAGTAGCAAGTGCTGATTTTTGTTCGTTGGTAATCGAAAAGCCCTGAATTTCAGCTTGTTGCGAAAATAGTTCAGCCGTCATCACAATCAAACTTAGCGTTTCCACACCCATTTTAGTTATGGCATCACTGATATTAGTGAGCGGCTTGTTCGACTGGGCAAAGCTGTTATTTGAGCATTGCAACACTTTTGCTGCTAGCGCTGGATCTTGCGTAATGATGTCAGCTATTTTGTCTGAATCACAGTTGTTGTCATCTAACAATGCTTTTAGTTGAACATACACTTTGGGTGGACTTGGTAGCGTTTTCACCTGACTGACCGCTTTTATCACTACTGTTTTAGTAATGCGGCTATGTGTATGTTTAAAATTTAATAGCTGGCTAGCAATCTCAGATGCTTGGTGACTCTTGCCAAAATGTGCATGGGCAAATTCGTTGGAGTTGTTCAGCACTGTGTTTTTGTCAACAGTCACACGAATAACTCGAGGGTATCTGATAGAGATAGCTTTGAGTACATGATAACCCGTGGTTTTGTTGGGTTTTTCGGTGCAAATGACAAGTTCTATGTTGTGTTGTGCGATCGCTTTTACTGCGCGTACGGCGTCAGTAAATAATGCTGTCTTACAACCTTGTTTATCGAGTTCGGTCGCTAATGACGCAAGCTGGCCACTTGCGTCATCGAGTAACAATACTTTCATCTCGAAGTAAACGCTTACATGCGCTCCATTACTTCAATGCCCAAAATATCTAACCCTTGCTTAAGTGTGCGGCTAATTAACAAACAAAGTGCTAAACGCGATTGTTTCACTTCAAGCGCAATACCGTCTTTCAGGATTGGGCAAGCCTCGTAGAAACTCATATATAAACTAGCCAGTTCATATAAGTAATTACATAGCAAGTTAGGCGTACATTCAGTGGTCACGGCCGTTATTACATCTTCAAGCTGTAACAGTTTCAATGCGAGCGCTTTTTCTTGCTCTTCAACGATGTTGATGTTGCAGATGAAGCTGGCTGTGTCAACGTCAGCTTTTGTGAAAATACTTTGAATACGTGAATAGGCGTATTGTAAATAAGGTGCGGTAGCGCCTTCAAAGCTCAACATAGTTTTCCAGTTGAAGATATAATCGCTGGTTCTGTTTTTAGATAAATCAGCAAACTTAACTGCGCCAATACCAACTTTTTCTGCAATCTCAGCGAGCTTCTGCTCGTCATAATCTGGGTTTTTCTCGGCAATTAAGTCTTTTGCTCGTGCAACCGCTTCATCTAGTAATTCTGCTAGCTTGATCGTGCCGCCTGTACGGGTTTTAAATGGCTTGCCATCATCGCCCATCATCATACCAAATGGACAATGCTGGTAGGCAACGTTGTCTGGTAAGAAGCCTGCTTTACGCGCTACGATTTCCACTTGTTTGAAGTGCAATGCTTGACGCGCATCAGTAAAGATAACGATGCGGTTTGCTTTTAGTTGATTAACACGATAGCGACATGCTGATAAGTCGGTTGTGGCATATAAAAAGCCACCACCTGATTTTTGTACGATGAATACCGATGGTTCACCATCTTTATTAGCCATTTCATCAATAAATACAACTTTCGCACCTTGATCTTCAACCGCAATATGCTTAGCCATTAGCTCATCAATTACAGCAGATAAGTCGTCGTTGTAGGCACTTTCACCCATCACGTGTTCACGACGTAAAGTCACATTTAGTTTGTTGTATATCTCTTCACTATGCGCGATAGAAATATCAATAAATTGCTGCCACAGCTGATTACATTCGCTATCACCGCCTTGAAGCTTCACTACGTATTCGCGTGCACGATCAGCAAATCCTTCTTCATCGTCAAAGCGAACCTTAGCTTCACGATAAAAGTTTTCTAGGTCAGCAAGTGCTGTTTCCGCAACTTCATTACTGGCTAATTTATCACTTAGGTGCGCAAGCAACATGCCAAACTGTGTGCCCCAGTCGCCCATGTGATTTTGACGAATTACATTGTCACCTTGAAACTCCATTGCACGAACAACGGCATCACCAATAATGGTTGAACGCAAATGACCTACATGCATTTCTTTGGCTAGGTTAGGCGCTGAATAGTCAACTACGATATTTTGTGGGATGGCTGATTGACTCACGTCTAAGTGCGAGTCTTGGCTCATGGTGGCTAATTGCTTAGCTAACCAGTCATTGTCTAAGTGAATATTGATAAAACCAGGCCCTGCAAGCTCTACTTTGCTGGCAATGCCTGACAAATCGAGGTTTTCTACAACTTTCGTAGCGAGTTCTCGAGGGTTTGTTTTCAACTTTTTCGCTGCGCCCATTACGCCATTGGCTTGATAGTCACCAAATTGAGGTCGGCTTGATACATTAACCGCAGGGTTAGTGTCTTCTGGAAGGCCTGCAGCTACCATAGCTGCAAATACTTTTTCATTCAGTATATCGCGAATATTCATATGCTTAGACTCTTTGCATCTGGTTCTTGCGGGTAGCGTGATGCGCTAAAATTATTGATGCTTGCTACCGCGTAAATAAATTTAAATCGTGTTTGTGGCAATTTATACAGTTTGCATCAAATCGCCACGGTCAACACGTTAGTGTTCTCTTGTTTTGTGGAATACAACTTCTGGGTAACGTTCTTGTGCCAAACTTAGGTTTACCATAGTTGGGGCAACATATGTCAGGTTATCACCGCCATCTAGTGCTAAGTTATCGCTCGCTTTGCGTTTAAACTGTTCCATGATCTTGTCGTCTTCGCAAGTCACCCAACGCGCGGTTGCTACGCTGATTGATTCGTAAATAGCGTCAACGTTGTACTCTGTTTTTAATCGGTGAACAACGACTTCAAACTGTAGAACACCAACAGCACCTACTATCATGTCGTTGTTGTTTAATGGACGAAATACTTGAACCGCACCTTCTTCCGATAATTGAATCAACCCTTTTTGCAATTGTTTCGCTTTCAGTGGATCTTTAAGGCGAATGCGACGGAACATTTCTGGTGCGAAGTTTGGAATACCGCTGAACTTCATCATCTCACCAGCTGTAAATGTGTCACCAATTTGAATGCTGCCATGATTATGTAGACCGATGATGTCACCAGCAAACGCTTCTTCAACATTAGCACGATCACCTGCCATAAAAGTAACGGCATCGGCAATTTTAACATCTTTATTGATACGTACTTGACGCATCTTCATGCCTTTTTCGTATTTTCCTGAGCAAATGCGCATGAAGGCAATGCGGTCACGGTGTTTAGGATCCATGTTTGCCTGAATTTTGAAGACGAAACCAGAGAATTTTTCTTCTTCAGCAGAAACCTCACGTACATCTGTGTGTCGTGGCTGTGGCTTAGGCGCCCATTGCGTTAAGCCGTCTAACATGTGATCTACACCAAAGTTACCAAGGGCGGTACCAAAGTATACCGGTGTTAATTCACCGGCTAAGAATTCGTCTAAATTGAACTCATGAGAAGCACCAACGACTAGTTCAAGCTCTTCTCGTAAGTCATCGGCATAATTACCGATAGTGGCATCAAGCTCAGGATTGTCCAATCCTTTAATCACGCGTTTTTCTTGAATCGTATGGCCTTGACCAGATTGATAGAGGATCGTTTCATCAGTCAAAATGTTGTACACGCCTTTGAATTCTTTACCCATGCCGATTGGCCATGTAATAGGAGCACACTTTATTTTTAGTACGTCTTCTACTTCATCCATTACTTCCATTGGATCGCGCGTGTCACGGTCCATTTTGTTCATGAAGGTAATAATTGGTGTATCACGAAGGCGCGTTACTTCCATTAGCTTAATGGTTCTGTCTTCAACACCTTTTGCTGTATCGATTACCATCAAACATGAGTCAACGGCTGTCAGTGTTCGATAAGTATCTTCAGAGAAATCTTCGTGACCTGGAGTATCAAGTAAGTTAACTAAACAGTTAGCGTATGGAAACTGCATAACCGAGGTCGTAATCGAGATACCGCGATCTTTTTCCATTTCCATCCAGTCGGATTTTGCATGTTGTCCTGACTTTTTACCTTTTACCGTACCAGCTTTTTGTAGCGCTTGACCGAAAAGCAATACTTTTTCAGTAATCGTAGTTTTACCCGCATCAGGGTGAGAAATAATCGCAAACGTTCTACGTAAGTCGACTTCCTGCTGTTGTACAGACATGCTTAATACCTAGTTAAATTTAATTGGACAAATTCAAGAGCGCGACATTATAGCGAAATTGACGGTTAAGGGCAGCATTTATCTGCGGTTATTTGCATAATTTCTAATATAGGATGCGCACATAAAATTTTGTTGTTGACTTTTGTGATTACAGGTGTAATTCTTTGTGTATTACGATTGTAATCGTAAGTGGGTTTGTTTAAAGTAACCTCAAGTGAACTAACAGTTAATGAATAAGCATGAGTCAATCAAAAATGATAGAAATCAGCAACGCAGAGTTTGAAGTGCTTGAGGTACTATGGCAAAAGAGTCCACTTGATGCACAACAAGTAATTGAAGCATTAAATGAAGAGAAAAGCTGGCACGATAAAACCGTCAAAACATTACTTAACCGACTCGTAAAAAAAGAGGCGATAAGTTTTGAAAAGGAGCAACGGAAATATCTCTACTTTCCGCTAATTGCCAGAGAAGATTATACCAGCAAAGAAAGCTCTAGCTTTATTCAGCGAATGTTTCGAGGCAAAGTTGCACCTCTAGTCGCCGGATTTGCCAGTAAAAATGATTTGAAGAAAGAAGATGTTGAAGCGTTAAAATCGATCATTGAACAATGGGAAAATGAAAATGACTGATTTTCTGCTGAATTCGATTATGCCATTGACGCTACTGATGATTGCTGTCTTGGTGATGCGGCATGTGTTTACTCGTCACGTTGGGGTTACGCTGAGTTATTATAGCTGGGGTGTAATTCCTTTAGGACTTTTTGCCTATCATTTTCCGCTGCCATTAGTGGCCAATTTAACTAGTGTGCCTGTATCTATAGATATCTATCAGATTGTTTCGAATAGCGTACCAAATGACACAATGACCTTATCTTCAATGTTGCTGGGTGTTTGGGCATTGGGCTTAGCGACATTTGTTAGCTATGTTGCGATTTCACATATGCAATTTTACAAGCAACTCTCTTTGGTTAGACACGAAAGTATGAGCAAGCGTTTACCGGTAGAGGTCTATTACAGTGAAGCAGTGTACTCTCCGTTTTTGCTTGGCTTATGGCGACCCAAATTAGTGTTGCCTGATGAATTTAGTACGCTTTATAACGAAGAACAGCAGCGACTGATCATCGCGCATGAACTTTGTCACTATCAACGAAAAGACATGTGGTGGAACATGTTGGCCTGTAGCGTAGTTGCATGCTTTTGGTTTCATCCATTGGTGTGGTGGTCATATCGATATTTCCGCCAAGATCAGGAATATTCTTGCGACTTTGCTGTGCTGGCGCGCACACAGCGAAGTAGCAGAATCAACTACAGTAAAGCCTTGGTAATTACTGCGGAGTCAACACCGCCTAGCACCTTTGCCTTACTTTCTTTTAATGAATATGGAGAGCGAAATATGATGATGAATCGTATTCAATTAATTAAAAATGATAAGAAAACTAATATGCGCGCAGCTCTAACCGCTGGTGCAACGATGTTAATGTTATTGACAACGGCAAGCTATGCTGGGAATTCGATGCTAGGGGAAACAGGCGCAAAGGGAGTTAAATCAAAATCTGCGCTGGCACCGGTAATGCGCATAGAACCAATATATCCAGATAAGGCCGTTATACAAAAGCTTGAAGGTTCTGTTTTGCTTAAATTCGATATTACCGCTGATGGTAAGACAGAAAACATCAGTGTTATAAAGTCAGAGCCAGCGAATGTTTTTGATAGAAGCGCGAGAAGAGCTCTAAAAGAATGGCAATACAATGCAACAGGCAAGCGCCACGAGGGTGAGCTTGTTCAGTTAGACTTTTTGCTTGGTCAAGGAAGTGCTAAACGCCAACCGTTATTGGAGCGAATTGAAGTTCAAGGGAAGTAATTCCGATTTTTGAGCAGAGTAAAGTAAAGAACAATTGTCTTCCTAGCGGCATTGTTCTTTATTTTTCTTTGCTCTTCGCACTTTGTTTTTTGCTCTTTTATCGCATACTCATATGACATATTGAGCAAGTTGGACTATTGAAATAGCCCTGAAATAAAATGACTTTCTTGATCTGTAAGTAATGGCAATGTATTTACAGGTGTCATTGATTGCGTAACGCTCACATCCATGTTCGACTGTAAAGCATTACTTAACAATGCAATGCTAGATTGCCTATCAAGTGACAATTCATGCATTAACGAATGACAAGCTTGCTCAAGTGAAGCCTGAGCATATGCTAAGTTGGTGCTGTATGTCTGTTGTAACCCCATAGCGCTTACCTCACGTAGGTATTAAATATGTGGTAAGTGTATATGTGAGTGAGCAGTAAAAGTAGCGTGTTCACGTAGTGGAATGTGTTAATTTGTAATCGTGCAAATTCACGTAAACGATTTACGCATAACAATTGCGTCTTCATAGCCTGTTTCAGCCGGGTAATAGCCGGTACGACGGCTTATTTCAACGTAACCTTGATTGATATATAACATCAATGCAGCAATGTTTTTAGCCCTAACTTCTAAAAATGACAACTCTGTACCTAATGCTTGCGCTTGCTGATGATAATGGTGAAGTAATTGTTTTCCAATTCCTTGGTTTTGGGCTCTGGGGTTCACACAAATATCCATCAGCGTTGATTCACCTGCGACATATTCGCCAATATAAAACCCTAACATTTCTTGCGAGCTTGATTGCGCATAGTAGCCAAAATAACGACCACCAATGCAGCTGAGCATAGTTTTTTCACTCCATGGGTGACTATGACATGCGTTTTCAATTCGCATTAATTCAGCGATAACATCGGAAGTGGTCGGGTGGAAAGAAACTAGCTGATTAGATTGTTGGCTATGGTTTGCCATAATTTTTTCTTCAATTCACTATTTGCTGCAATCGTCGTCAGTTCTGGCGTTGTTAGTACGTTCTTTAAAAAAGAAATTTCTTTTACTGGTGCAAAATACCAGTTGGTCGTGCCTAGATCGATGTGATCGTCTGCAATGGTTATGTCAGTGGTGGTAAGTGCCAGCGAATGTAAAATGTCTACAAAAAACTGATTATCTTTTATGTCAATTGGTATTGGCAATGTATCAATAGTCGTTTGCTCTGTCGTTGCTAAATCACGGCGAACCCAAACGGGGATTTCCATCGCATTTAGCAGAGCTAATTTTCGTGAAGTTAATTGCATCTCATTGCCAGTCAATTTTGTGTTGCGACAGTATAATCATTAATAGGACGAAAGTTAATAACACTCAAATATATAACAACTAAACACTCAATTTTGCGTGTTTCTTTTTCACGGTTAAATGTGCTTCAAAAGCGGTTACTGGCAAAGGCTTACTTTCAAAGTAGCCCTGAAAATAATCACACTGAGTTTTGGCTAGAATTTGTTGATGCTCACTCAATTCTACCCCTTCAGCCACCACCTTTAACGACAGTGTTTTTGCCATCGTTATGATTGCTTGAACTATACTTTCATCCACTTCACTTTCGTGGATGCCTTTGATAAATGAACGATCTATTTTCAGTGTGTCGATTGGGAATAATTTCAAGTAGCTCAACGATGAATAACCTGTACCAAAATCGTCAAGCGATAAAGCAAAGCCTAAAGATTTCAATTCGTGCATCGTTTGTATAGCTTCCTGTAAATTATTCAATAACATGCTTTCAGTGATTTCAATATTGATACCTTGTGCAGATATCTGGTATTGGCTGAGCTTAGCTTGCAACAACGTAATTAACGTTTGGGGTTGACTGAATAGCTTGGCTGATAAGTTTATCGACAACATACTTAATTCAATATTATTTTTTTGCCACAAGGCCTTTTGTTTAAGTACGTTATCTATGGCGATACGATCGATTTGGTCAATGATGCCACATTGTTCTGCAAGTGGGATAAATGCGTCTGGCGGGATCAAGGTACCGTCTGGTTCCTGCCAACGAATCAGGGCTTCTGCGGCAACAACATCTTGTGTATTTACATCCACTATCGGCTGATAGTAAAAATCAAAGTATTGGTTGTTGATAGCATTTAACAACCGTTGTTCACGTTCAAGCTGCAATGTTACTTCATCATTCATGTGTTGCTCGTAAAATCGATAGTGATGTTTCTGAGTTGTTTTAACATCAAGCATAGCGATCATGGCTTTACGAATTAGTTCATCTGCATTTTCGGCATCACTTGGATAGAAAGTGATGCCAATAGCAACATTCACTTTAAAAGGACTATTGTTTACTTCGAAAGGTGTTTCTAGCGCAGATAGTAGCTTCTGGGCGATTTTAGCACCACCGCGCTTTGGATTGCTGAGTTTGGCCAATAAGCAGAATTCGTCATTGTTAAAGTGTGCCAGTATATCTTTCTCTTGAATGACATTCTTAATACGTTCCGCGACCTCTACGAGCAGTTGTTCGCTGGATTGATGGCCGTACATGTCATTAATTTGTTTAAAGTTGGTCAACTCCAGATACATTACCGTTGGGTGTTTAGCATTAACTGACGCATTGAGACAGGATTGATTAAGTAGTTCCTGAAACAACGTTCTGTTTGGTAACTGTGTAACTTTATGGTGAGTTGCAAGTTTTGTTAACTGAGCCTCAGCTTCTTTTTGCTCGGTAATGTCTCTGAATACGCCGAGATAGTTGGTTGTAACGCCTTCTTCGTTGGTTATCGCTTCAATTTCAAGTTCAATAGGATAAGTCACGCCTGAAGCTCGTTGGTCAAATAGCTCGCCACGCCAAGAGCCATCAATTTTGGCTTGATTGATAATGCGTTGCATTAGTTGCTCATCTTGGCCTTTTACAGGGGCTAATCGAACAGGGCGGCCAACTACTTCCGATTTCAAATGATGCGTAAGTTTAACAAAAGCGTTGTTTACGACTTCTATGATGCCGTCAGTATTCGTTATCCAAACGCCATCGGAGGTATTCTTAAACGCAAAAGATAACAACAGGAGTTGTTGCTCATTTTGTTCGATGATTTGATTTTTTTGACGCAACCGCTCCGACTCTTTGCGTGTGAAGTACCAATTGTAACCCAACATAAACATGATACCGATTGCAACTGCCACCACTATCACCAACAATTGCTGATCTTCCTGAGCGGAAATTTCTGCATTTTTCAGGTGATTTTCTTGTTGTAATAATTTAATGGTGTTGTCGCGCATGGCAAGTTGGTGTTGCTTTTTCAGCTGATTAATTGAAACATCTTGTGCTTTAGCCAAGAGATCTGTTGATAACTTGTGGTACTGCTCATAATTCGCCAGACTCTGCTGAAAATCTCCCATGCCTTTGTATGCCAAGCTGATTGCCAGGGTTACGTCAGCTTCTTCTTTCAGGAGTTGCCTGTCTTGATATTCTTGTTTTACTTGCTCAAATAATGATAGTGCATCTTGAAACTTGTTCTCTGCTAAATATAAGTGAGCTAAAGCTAAGTTAGTACGTGTTTGGTAAAGTGAATCAGCGAGCGAGCGACTAATAACCTGCGCCTTTTCGATTGCAGCTTTACTTTGTGCCAATTCACCTACTTGGCTAAGTGTCTCTGACATGGCAATGAGGGCAGAAATGGCTAACTTAGGAAACGAATCTATGCTGTCATGGTGCATGACTTGATTAAAATGGTGGATAGCATTATCAAATTGTGTAAGTTCGTGGTAGAAAATACCTTGGTTGGTGAGACTGCTTAATACACCAGAAATGTTACCAATTTCTTGAGAGAGTACTTTTGCATTTTCAAGGTACTCAATTGCTTCTTGATAGTTTTTTTGTGCCCAACTGATTAACGATAGATTATTTAATATATCGGTTTGTCCTCGCGTTTCTTCGAGTTGTTCATATTGGCTAAGTGCTGATAAGAAATAAGATTGTGCTTGTTTGTAATTACCTGTAAAGAAATAACCAACTCCCAACATGTTGGTAATTTGGGCAACGTCTAATTGCGTGAAAAATAATTGGTCATGCTCAAAGTTCAGTTTAGCTTGCACCAATTTCGGTTGTGCTTGTTTTAGAAAAGATTCACCTCGCTCAATTAATCCTAAATAATCGCTTTGGTAATAATGGAGTTCTATATTCGCCTTGGTTTGCAATTGATCTAAGGCATTTTGATTACGGGGTGATATGCCTAAATTATCTAATTCATTCGACCACTGCTGAAATAATTCAGCGTCTGCTAGTCTCGCCGAAGCAAGTACAAGTTGTGCAATGATTGCCGCTTTATAGTTTTCAGAGCCATCTGATGCGAGTTGTTGGTACTGGGTGAGAAGAAATTGATATTTGCTTTGTTTTGTATGAGAAGGATTGGTGATGTATTGATGAACGTCCAAATAATCTGAATTAGCAAACCCTGGCGATGCAAAGGCTAAAAGATATAAAGCAACTGAGAAAAATAGACTTCTATGCAATGTTTTATATACCATACCGAACCAGAATTCATTCGAACGTCATAGGACATCCGTAATCCACTTCGAAAATATAAAAGACGAAAATTCAGTATACCGGGCAAATAAATTTATTCAAATGCTAAGTTGTAATGATAATGTTGCGAAATTGCTAAGGGATGTAAAAGGAGGAAAATGGCAGGGGTAGAGAGATTCGAACTCCCAACCGTCGGTTTTGGAGACCGCTGTTCTACCAATTGGAACTATACCCCTGCAACGGAGGTGAATTATACTGATGCATTGCTAAAGGTAAAGCGCTATTTGCAAAAAAATAACTGTTCGAACGTTTTTTGCGCGTTTCGATGGTGATTACCTCGTTAACACTGTGCGTTTCGCCCTTTTGGAGGCTATTTATCAGTACTCGCTTTTGAAGCTGAGAGCTTTAATTCGTCCGGATACGGAAATACATCAGCAAAGTGCCCCTTAGCGACTTGTTCTTGCCAATGTTGCCAATAGCTCGCATCAAGGAGATCTGCGTGATGTTTCATGAATGCTTCGCGATATACAGGGTTGGCTAAGGCAAATGTTGCTAACTCTTCTGGAAACACGTCACCTGGTGCCACAGAGTACCAAGGTTCAGCAGCAAATATTTGCTCTTCTGTTACTGGCTCAGGCTTGATACGAAAATTTACTTCACTCATATAGGTTATTTCGTCATAGTCGTAAAATATCACGCGTCCATGGCGGGTTACTCCAAAGTTTTTAAGTAGCATATCCCCTGGGAAAATATTAGCTGCAATGAGTTGCTTGATCGCCATGCCGTAACCATTCATTGCGTGATCAATCTCTTCTTGATTAGCTTTAGCTAAATACAAGTTCAGTGGCGTCATTCGACGTTCAATGTATAAGTGCTTGATGATAATGAGGTCATTTTCAATGCGAATACTCGAGGCAGCCACTTGCTCAAGCTCATGCAATAGCTCCTCAGAAAACCTATCGCGTGGAAAGGCAACTTCTGAATACTCCATTGTGTCTGCCATGCGACCAACGCGATCATGCAGCTTAACTAAGCGATACTTAGCCTTTACATCTGCACGTGTCATTAATTTACTTGGTGCAAATTTGTCTTTAATGAGCTTAAAAACATAGGGGTATGATGGCAACGTGAATACTGACATCACCATGCCTTTTATACCTTCAGCCAACTGAAATTTATCGTCGCTTTTGTCTAAGTGATGTAAGAAGTCTCGATAAAATTGTGTTTTTCCTTGTTTGTGATAGCCAATTGCTGAGTAAAGATCAGCACGTGTTTTGTGCGGGATTAGGTTTTGTAAAAAGTCTACCAATGCTTGCGGGTGAGGACAATCAACAAAAAAGTAAGCACGGGCAAATCCAAATACCACCGCCATGTTTGTGCTGTCCGTTAACAGCGCATCTAGAGTTAACCCCTTGGCATGGCTGTTTATAATAGGGACAATAAATGGTGTTTCTCCCTTTGGTGAGATAACTCGGCCAATCAAATAGGCGCCTTTGTTGCGATAAAACACGTAATCTAGAATATCAATCGTTAAATCTGCTTCTTCAAAGCGTGTGTTGGGTGATTGCTTGGCAAATGCGCGAATCAAAGCATTGATATCTTTTTTTAAATGAGCGAATGGCACATTAAATCCAGCATGGCGCACGATGTCTTCCACGGTTTGATACATGCCTTTTTCGTTAGGAAAGTAGCGACGATAAATACGAGGTTTTGGGGAAACAGGGCGTGCTCTGCTTGATTCAACAAAAATAAACGCGTTGTGGTAATACTTACGTTCGAACAAGTGACAAAAGACAGAATTATAAAAGCTCTCTGCAAGCTCTGATTGTGGGTGTTGTTGTAATAAGTCTAAGTACTCAGTTTTCACCTGTTGCCAAAGCATTACGTTAAGCGCAGTGATATGAAAATCGTTCTGAATTGTTGTCAGGGTTTCTGTAACACGTTGATCGTAATAATCTGTACGAGCGCGTGCGGAAAGTTGCACCTCATGCCATTGTCGCTGTTCAAAGCGGATCTGTGCAGAGCGGGTGATTTCACTAAAAAGGTAAATATGCCGTTCAAAGCCATTTAATATTGTTTTTGCCAGCGCAATTGCAAGATTTTTCATTCCAATGTCACTAAGGTTTTTGCCCAAGCTTAGTTGATATTCACTTGAACAATCGAACAATTACCACAAATACTGAGCATAAATTTCAGTGATATAGCAGTAACAATAGGGTATGGCTTGCTATTGCGCGCGCTGACCACTAAAATTACGCGGTTTTTTAGTCTGTAATTTAGTAGTTCAAATATATGCGCGTAGCCGATTTTTCATTCGATTTACCTGAGGAGCTTATTGCTCGATACCCAAAAGCCGAACGTAGTTCGAGTCGTTTGATGGCGCTCGAAGGCAACAGTGGCGATATTGAGGATCTTCAATTCACTGACATACTCGATAAGGTTAATGCTGGCGATTTGTTAGTTTTTAACAATACGCGCGTAATACCTGCAAGAATGTTCGGTAAAAAAGCGAGTGGTGGCAAGGTTGAAGTATTAGTTGAACGCATGTTGGATGAGCATCGCGTGTTAGCACATATTCGAGCGAGCAAATCACCGAAAATTGGTACAGAAATCGTCTTGGAAGATAAAGTAACAGCAACAATGGTAGCGCGTCACGACGCATTATTTGAGTTGCATTTCAAGGGCGAAGAAAATGTCTTGTCGATACTGGAAGAAATTGGGCATATGCCTTTACCTCCATATATCGATCGTCCAGATGAAGACAGTGACAAAGAACGTTACCAAACGGTATATAACGAAAAGCCTGGTGCCGTAGCAGCACCTACCGCGGGTTTGCATTTTGATGACGAGTTGCTCGAAAAGTTAAAAGCGAAAGGGGTTAATCTCGCTTTTGTCACTTTGCATGTTGGGGCTGGAACGTTTCAACCAGTGCGCGTTGATGAAATAGCCGATCACATTATGCACGCTGAGTATGTAGAAGTACCCGAAGAGGTTGTGCAGCAAATCAATGAGACTAAAGCGGCAGGTAAACGTGTAATTGCGGTAGGTACAACCTCAGTCCGTTCCTTAGAAAGTGCGGCAAAAGCAGCCAAGAAAAATGGGACGGCACTTGCGCCTTTTTACGGTGACACAGATATTTTTATAACTCCAGGTTATGAATTTGAGGTAATTGACGCTTTGGTGACTAACTTTCATTTGTCTGAATCAACCTTGCTAATGTTAGTGAGCGCGTTTGCAGGCTACGACCACATCATGGGTGCCTATAATCATGCGGTTTCAGAAAAATACCGCTTTTTTAGTTATGGCGATGCCATGTTCTTAACCCGAAAAACAAGTTAATTGCAGATACGTCTGCAATGTAATCAATAGAGTGCTACTGGCCTGTTTCGCTGGTGGGCAGAGGATATAAAATGAAATACCAACTTATAAATAAAGACGGCAAAGCTCGTCGTGGTCGCTTAACTTTTGAGCGCGGCACTGTTGAAACACCTGCGTTCATGCCTGTCGGTACTTACGGTACGGTAAAAGGGATGAAGACCGAAGAAATCAAAGAAATCGGCGCTGAAATCATCTTAGGAAATACTTTCCACCTTATGTTGCGTCCGGGCACTGACATCATAGAGCAACATGGTGATTTACATGACTTCATCAATTGGGATAAGCCAATTCTAACTGATTCAGGTGGTTTTCAGGTGTTTAGTTTGGGCGCCATGCGTAAGATCTCTGAAAAAGGCGTTGAGTTTCGTTCGCCAGTGAACGGTGAGAAAATCATGCTAACGCCTGAGCGTTCTATGGAAGTACAGCGCAGCTTAGGCTCAGATGTTGTGATGATATTTGATGAGTGTACGCCTTATCCTGCAACACATCAGGAAGCAAAAGATTCTATGGAAATGTCGCTTCGTTGGGCGCAGCGTTCTAAAGATGCACATGGCGACAACCCGTCAGCACTCTTTGGGATTGTACAAGGCGGCATGTATGAAGACTTGCGTGAAGTGTCGGTAGAAGGACTTAAAGCTATAGAGTTTGACGGTTACGCGATAGGTGGCTTATCTGTTGGCGAGCCAAAAGAAGACATGATCCGTATTTTAGATCATACGACTCCCTTGATTCCGGAAAACAAACCCCGATACTTAATGGGAGTGGGTAAGCCAGAAGACTTAGTTGAAGGTGTACGTAGAGGTATTGACATGTTTGATTGTGTGATGCCAACACGTAACGCCCGCAACGGTCATTTGTTTGTAACGACTGGCGTAGTTAAGATTCGAAACGCGAAAAATAAAACAGACACTGGGCCATTAGACGAACAATGTGATTGTTATACTTGTAAAAACTATTCACGTGCTTATTTACATCATTTAGATAAGTGTAATGAAATCTTAGGATCGCAATTAAACACGATTCATAATCTACGTTTTTATCAGCGAGTCATGAAAGGTTTGCGTGATGCGATTGAGCAAGGTAAATTAGACGAATTTGTTAGCGAATTTTACGCACTAAGAGGCTTGCCTGTGCCACCATTAGCAGGTTCTGAATCAGCGCAAACAGAAGCTGAATAACGTATTAACAGCCGTTAAAGTGAATGCTTTAACGGCTTTAAAGTATTTTAAATTTTAAGAAGAAGTATAAGAGGAAATTATGAGTTTATTTATTAGTCAAGCACATGCCGCGGCAGGTCCAGCACCACAAAGTGGTGGTATGGAAATGATTATCATGCTTTTAGTGTTCGGTTTAGTGTTTTACTTTATGATTTATCGTCCACAGGCTAAGCGCGTTAAAGAGCACAAAGGTTTGATGGAAGCTTTGTCAAAAGGTGATGAAGTACTAACGCAAGGCGGATTAGTAGGCAAAATCACTAAAGTGTCAGCTGAGAAAGATTTCATCGTTGTGAGTATTGCAGAAGGTACAGAAGTTACCGTTCAAAAAGCGGCTGTTAGTGCTGTTTTACCGAAAGGTACAATGAAAAACCTTTAATCAAACAATAACATTCTAAGGAATAATTGTGTTAAACCATTCTCCGTTATGGAAAAAGCTAATGGTGCTTTTCGTCATTATAGTTGGGGCGCTGTACGCGTCTCCTAACTTATATGGTGAAGACCCGGCAGTACAAATATCTGGTCTGCGTGGCGTTGAAACAAACGCAAGCACGTTAGACACAGTTAAGTCACAACTTGACGAACAACAGATTAGCTATACCAGTGTTTCGCTTGAAAATGAACAGGTATTGGTAAAGTTCGCTGATACTGAGAACCAGCTGAAAGCGCGTGACTTACTTGATAAAAATATTGGCGACCAATACTCTGTCGCACTGAACTTAACACCTGCCACGCCTGATTGGTTGGCGAGCATTGGCGGTGTACCAATGAAGCTAGGTCTAGACCTTAGTGGTGGTGTGAGCTTCACGATGGAAGTCAACATGAATGAAGCCGTTACCAAAGCGCAAGATGGCATGGTAGGCGACTTCAGAAATGACTTACGTGGTGAAAAAATCCGCTATCGTGGCGTGAAAAAAGCGGGCGATAGTATCGAAATTCAATTCAGAAATGCAGAAGATTTAGATAAAGCTGAGTCTTTTCTTGAAAAGCGCTACCGTGATTTCTTGTTTGTGGATAATGCTGACACATTAACTTTGTCTGCAACAATGACTGAACAAAAGTTAAAAGAAATCCGCGAATATGCGCTTCAACAAAACATTACGATTATTCGTAACCGTGTGAATGAGTTAGGTGTTGCTGAGCCTTTAGTTCAACGTCAGGGCCAGAAAAATATCATCATTGAATTACCCGGTGTTCAAGATACAGCTAAAGCAAAAGAAATCCTAAATGCGACAGCGACTATTGAGTTCCGTATGGTAGATACTGATGGTGACTTAGGCAGCGCATTGAATGGACGTGTACCTGCAAGCTCGCAGCTGTTGTACGAGCGCAACGGTACGCCAGTGCTCCTGAAAAAACGTATTATGCTTACGGGTGATCATATTGTTGATGCAAACTCTAGCTTCGACGAATACAACCGTCCACAAGTAAATATTACGCTTGATTCTCCAGGCGGTAGTAAATTCTCTAATGCGACTAAAGACAACATTGGTAAGCCGATGGCGACAGTCTTCATTGAATACAAGCCGACAGATCGTGTTGATGCAGATGGCAACACAATTTTCGAGAAAATTGAAGAAGTCATTAGTGTTGCAACGATTCAAGCACGTTTAGGTAAGAGCTTCCGTATCACAGGCGCTGGCAGCCAAGCAGAAGCGCATAGTTTAGCGTTGTTATTACGTGCAGGTGCCCTGATTGCACCAATTCAAATCGTTGAAGAACGCACGGTTGGTCCTACACTAGGTGCTGAAAACGTTGAGTTAGGCTTCCAAGCAATTATGGGCGGTTTTGCCTTAGTTTTCATCTTCATGTTGGTTTACTACCGCGCATTTGGTGTAGTAGCTAATGTTGCGTTAGCGGCAAACCTTATTTTGATTGTTGGTGTTATGTCGATGATCCCAGGAGCAACTCTAACATTACCGGGTATGGCGGGTATCGTATTAACTGTTGGTATGGCGGTTGATGCGAATGTATTGATATTTGAACGTATTCGCGAAGAGCTTCGCGCAGGTAAATCAGTGCAACAAGCGATTCACCAAGGTTATGACGCAGCATTCTCAACAATACTTGATGCGAATATTACGACATTAATTGCGGCAATTATCCTATTTGCTGTGGGAACAGGGCCTATTAAAGGTTTTGCTGTTACGCTATCAATCGGCATTATAACATCTATGTTCACAGCGATTGTTGGTACTCGTACAATTGTTAACAGCGTTTGGGGCGGAAAGCGCCTTGAAAAGCTGCCAATATAGGTGAAGTTATGCAATTAGTTAAATTTAAAGAAACTGTCAATTTTATGAGCTACCGCAAGGTAGCCATGGTGTTCAGTGTGTTGTTAATGTTAGCTTCAATCGCGTCGCTTTCTGTTAATAAACTTAATTTTGGTTTGGACTTTACTGGCGGTACGTTGATTGAAGTGGGATTTGATCAGGCTGCTGAACTTAATCAAATTCGCCAAATCATGGACGCCAACGACTTTGACGATGCAGTGGTTCAGTTTTACGGCAGCAGTCGCGATGTTGTAATTCGATTAGCACAACGTGAAGGTGTTAAAGCTGAAATGTTGGGTAATCAGGTGCTAGACATTCTTAAAGAAGGCACAGGGCAAGATCTTGCTATGCGTCGTATCGAATTTGTGGGTGCGAGTGTTGGGGATGAACTAACTGAGCAGGGAGGCCTTGCGATGTTAACAGCCCTGATTTGTATCTTGGTATACGTTGCTTTTCGCTTTGAATGGCGATTTGCATTAGGTTCAGTGTTCGCATTGTTCCACGATGTACTATTAACGCTTGGCTTGTTCTCTGTGTTAGGTCTTGAATTTGATTTAACTGTTCTAGCAGCAATTTTAGCCGTAATTGGTTACTCACTTAATGATACCATTGTTGTTTCTGACCGTATTCGTGAGAACTTCAGAAAAGTGCGTGAAGGTGGGCCTGAAGAAATCATCAATATTTCTTTAACGCAAACATTAAGCCGTACATTTATTACGTCATTAACGACTTTGTTGGTATTGTTTGCATTATTCTACCAAGGCGGTGCGCTAATCCACGGTTTTGCGACTGCATTACTATTTGGTGTGTTTATCGGTACTTATTCGTCTATCTACGTTGCCAGTTCGATCGCTTTATCGCTTGGCGTTTCAAAAGAAGATTTGATTCCAGAAGTCATCGAAAAAGAAGGCGAAGACCAAGAAGCTATGATGCCATAATCGCTTCGCAAGTTTTCGTGTATAAAGCCAGTCATCCGACTGGCTTTTTTATGTTCAGGCCCTTCGGCAAGCTCAGGATTGGTCGGTTCCGAGAGAAAATTCCGTTCACCCTGAGTAGGAGGAACACGTATCGAAGGGTAACCTTGATCTCGTAAGATCCTGAGCCTGCCGAAGGGCGACTGCTTCGGCTCAGCACGAACGGAAGTTAATCCCCGTACGTCCTGAGTGTGAGGAACGAACAAATCGAAGGGCGAGTATATTCGTACATCCTGAGCTTATCGAAGGGCGCGCTCAGCACGAACGTGTAGCTTTATCCGATTGTCCTGAGCCTGACGAAGGGGCTGAGTAGGAGGGACGACGTATCTAACGGAGGCTCGAAGAGTAACTTTCCATATAGTAAGAATCGCAATTGCTAAATAGAAGCGCTTTATGATTGTTTTATCTAAATATTTTAATTTAGAAAACTTTCTACGAAAATTTACGTAAATAAAGCTTTTCTTTATCAGATTCCTCTAGTACTATTACTCTAATCTTGACTGTGGCAACAGGTTTTGTGCTTGTTGCTAAGGCTTGTTGTTTTACGTTTTTTTATATTTTTGTGCTTCCCTTACAAGAATAGATTTGCCGCGTTTTTCACGCGGCTTTTTTTTGCCCGAAACTTAGAAGTTCACTATACGGTGATGACGTATTATTCTACCCGACAATATCTCTAATAACTTTCGCAACGTTAATGTTGTATTCTTCGCCTTTGACTGAAGCGATAATTTCGATTGGTTCTATTGTTAGATCTATCGACTTAGGTGAAATCTTACAATTGAGTTTTAAACTGTAAAATACTTTTACGATGGGTTTTAACGGTTCTTCGCGATTCCCTTCTATCACAATTGCAAGCATTTCGCTGCTGAGCTTAACGAGGGAACCAACAGGATTTACCCCGATGTATTTGATAAATTTTTGCACAAGATCTTGGTCAAACAATTCTTTCTTGCCAATCAAAAAACGGAGAGCTTCAATAGGTTGTACGCCTTTCTTATAGGCACTGTCGCCTGTCATTGCATCGTAAACATCTACAATTGCTATCATACGTGAGAGCTTGGAAATCTTGTCTTTGCCGAGCCCTCTCGGGTAACCACTCCCATCTAATCGCTCATGATGGTTAACCACCATGTCGATAATTACCGGGGCGTCAAATCCGTCACGTTTACACATGTCATAACCCCATGCAACGTGCTTCTCAACGACCGTCATTTCATTTGGAGTGAGTTTATCTGGCTTCTCTATAATTCCTTTGGGAATCTTAGCTGTACCTACGTCATGAAGCATTGCACCTAACGTGATTTGTTCAACAACTTCTTTTTTTATACCCAAAAATAAACAAAACCCACACATCAACACACCACTGTTTATAGAATGCTCCCATTGATAAGTAGAATGGTGGCGAATGCGAGTGAGTATTGTCATAGCATATTCGTTTCGGGAAACCGATTCCGTTATTTCTCCAGCGAGTAAGCTAATAGCTTCTGGGGTTAGGTTTTGACCAGCAGAGGCGTTAAGAAACAATTCTTTGACATGCTCTGTTGCTTCATCATAAATTTCGCATGATCGAGCAAATTCGTCTTCCACATTCTGGCTAAGGGGAGGGGCTTCGTCATTCGCCGCGGATTTATTTTGAGTAGCGGGTTGCGCGGAATCAGGTGAGCTCCTTGCTTTATCTAGCGCACTTTCATAGGCAACAACGAGGCTGGCAACGCCTTGTTGTCTGAGTTGCTTTATTGTTTCAGCAGACTTTACTAAGCCACGGGTTTTGACTTTATATTGACTGTTGTTCCAAACAACATCTTTAACGTACATCCCTATCTCTAATTCGTCGATTGTGATGGTTTTAAACATAGAATGTACGGCCTTGAATATTATTTTTATTATAGATGAGTATTTGTACCACGTTTTCACATTTTTACAATGCTGTAAGAATTAGTACATAAAAGCTACATATTTCTAAAACAATTCTGTCATTTTTCCCCACTAAAGTATGCGCAGTTTTTTAATCACATATAACTAAAATATTGCTGTCTTGGGAGACAATGATGGAATTTAAGAAAGCTTTTAAAGTGTCTGCAATTGCGAGTGCACTAATTTTAACTGCCTGTGGCGGTGACATTAAAGTTCAGCCGACAACGATCGACAACTCTGTTGACAATAGTGTAACAAACCCTGGTGGTGGCACAGTTACTCCTTCGTTCGAATGTGCTTCATATACACAAAACGGTTCAACTTTATCAGGTACAGTTAGTGGTGACGATTGTGTTTACTCGACAACGTTTGCGTCTGATTTAAAAGAAATCACGAGTGACTTATACGTTCCTTCGATTCCTGGCCGTCATATTTTCCAAGGTAGCTTGTTTATTGGTGCAGATTATGCGCCAGGCCAAGAATCAAACATTCCTGCTGTTGGTGCAACACTAACGATTGAAGCGGGTAGCACATTGGTATTTTCAAGTAATGATGACTACCTACGCGTTGCGCGCGGTTCACGTATCATTGCTGAAGGTACGGTAGATAAGCCGATCATTTTCACGTCAAATGAAGCGTTTGATGACTTAGACACTGTCGGTGAAGGTCCCAAGTACCGTGACTGGGGTGGCATCATGATCAATGGTCGTGGTATCAACAACAAATGTACAACAGCAGAGCGTGAAGCTGATACTTGTAGCCAGAAAACTGAAGGTGCGGTGTCTTATTACGGCGGTAATATCGAAGATGACAACAGCGGTATCTTAAAATACGTAGGTATTTACTACGCAGGTTCAGGGCCTAAGCAAGCAGGTGCGGGCGATGACTTGAACTCATTGTCATTATATGCGGTTGGTTCAGGTACAACGATTGACTACGTTCATATTCATGAAGGTTATGATGACGGCGTAGAAGCATTCGGTGGTAGCGTTAACATGAAACACTTAGTGTTAACACACAACCAAGATGACTCAGTTGACTGGGATGAAGGTTACACAGGAAAAATTCAACACGTGTTAGTAAAGCATGGTAACCAATTAGGTAACCGTGGTTTTGAAACTGATGGGGCAAAATCGTCGCCAGCTGGCCAAGGTGACACAGATGAGTCTGCATCAAACGTAATGGTTGCTAACGTAACTGTATTAGCAAACGATACAAGCAGTATTCGTGATGACGATGCGTCACGCGGCATCATGTTACGTGAGTGGGGCATGGGTAAACTCTACAATCTACTTGTGACTAACTCAGGTACAGAAGGTTCACACCAATGTTTCGAGCTAAATGATGAGAAAGACAAAGTAGATGCAGACGGCGTTATCGCAAATGCTAATGCAGGTAAAATTGTTGTTGAAGGTTCAATTGTCGCTTGTGGCATTAACTTCAAGAATCCTAAAAACAACCCTAGCTTTGACTTAGCGACATGGTGGGCTGCGCAAGGAAATTCAGCGCTTACACCTAGCCACACAGTTTACGCTACTGATGGATATCGTACAGCACTTCAAATGACTGACTCTGACGGTAATGCTGTTGAAGTAGCAGCGCCAGTTGATGTAAATGCAATTGACCCTTGGTTTGACCAAGTAGACTATGTAGGTGCTATTTCTGAAGCTGATACGACAAGCGATTGGGCAAAATGGGTTGATATGGCAATGCAAGTTGCTGCTGACTCAAGCTTTGCTTACTAAGCGATAGTTCATATTCGTACTGGTTAATAGGTAAAGGCACTAACACGTTTTAGTGCCTTTATCGAAATATGAATTATTTCTTATTTGAGGTAAATTGACATGAACACCAAAAACAATCGCTTTAACTTGAATAAGTTAACCTTGGGCCTTGTCGTTGCTTTTGCTTCTTCTCTTCCTTCACTTTCAAATGTAGCTATTGCGCAAGAAGATGAACTGGCAATTGAAGAAGTAGTTGCGGTTGCATCACGCTTACAAGGTAGCGCTGCAGCGGTCGTAGAAGAACGTAAACAACAAGCATTTGTTGCAGATATCATGGGCGCAGAACAAATTTCTCGTTCAGGCGATAGTGATGCCGCATCGGCATTACGCCGTGTGACAGGTTTAACACTGGTTGACGGCAAATATATTTATATTCGCGGCTTAGGTGAGCGTTATTCGAGCACACGCTTAAATGGTGCAAACGTACCTAGCCCAGACTTAACACGGAATGTAATTCCATTAGACATCTTTCCTTCAAGCATCATTGAAAGTCTGTCAGTGCAAAAAGCATTTTCACCTAACATGCCTGCAGCATTTGGTGGTGGTAACGTAGACATTCGCACAAAAACGATCCCTAAAGAGTTCTTTTTTGATGTTGAAGTGTCTGTGGGTAAAGATTCTGCATCATCTGACGGTTTCACATATGCAGGTGGCGATGATGACTGGTTAGGCTCCGACGACGGTAGTCGCGCATTGCCTGCTACTATTTCTGCGGCATTTGACCGTTATCAAGCAGATTTCTCTATTGATAATATTATCAGTGTTGAGAACAACATTAGCGGTGGAAATTTATCAGCCGATGAAGCTCGCGCTATTAATAAAGGACTGGCTAAATCGTTAAATCGCGATCAGGCGATCACCAAAGAATCGTTAGACCCTAAATTCGGTGGCACTATCGCGTTTGGTAATTCGTTTGATGAATCAATGTTTGGTGGTACTTGGGGCTTTTTGGCGTCGGTAAGCTATGACAACGATTGGACACATGCTAAGCAAACTAGTGGTAAAACTGCGGATGGTGCGGGCGACAATGACTGCCAAAGCGCTGTTACCATTGCTTGTTATGACCGATTCGACGACAGCGAAAAAACGACAAATGAAATCAAGCTCAACGGCATCTTTAACTTAGGCTATGAAATGGGTAGCCATAAAGTGTCGATGTCGAATATGTTTTTACGCAATACTGAAGACGAAGTTGAAGTATCGCTGAGTCAACAACCAGACAACGAATTAACGTTTGAAGATGGCAAAGTAACGCGTACACATACCACTAAATTTGAAGAGCGTGAACTGCGTGTAATGCAGTTCCTTGGTCAGCATACGTTTAGTGATTATTGGGGGATTGGTTTTGACTGGCAATACACCGATTCAACGGCAACCACAGATATTCCTAATGCTACCAGCTTAAAAGTACAGGACGTATTTGATAATGGTACATACCAAGAAAGCCGCGCTTTAGAAGTGACTAACCTGAATACACACAGCTTCGTTGAAATGGAAGACGACGTTGAATCTTACGGTTGGAATGCTAGTTTGCCTGTGTTCACGTCAGATTATGAACTAGGACTAAAAGTTGGCGGTGATTTCCTCGAAAAAGTACGTGATTATCGCACTGACGTTTTTAGCTTCAACTTCAATGAAAGTGTTGCTCTTAACACTAATGCAGCCGATGTGCTAGGTATTGGTGGTGCGTTTACGGATAGCTTTATTGATAATACAGATTTTGATTTTGTTTTTAGCGAGCCTAAAACAGATGATTATCTAGCGGCACAAATGATTGATGCTTACTATGGTTCATTTGATTTAGTTATCGATCAAAAATGGCGTTTTAGTGGTGGTATTCGTTGGGAAGAGTTTAAGCAATCTTCACTGGCGTTTTCTCGTCAAATCTACAGCGTGACTGATTTTAACGATATTTTCTCTCAAGAAAATATTGAGAATAGCGTTATGCGCGAAGACGACACATTTTGTGCATTAGCCATGACGTATTTGGCTGAAAATAGCCAGTGGCGTTTAAGCTACGGTGAAACAATTGTTCGTCCAGATTTGCGTGAAGTATCGCCTGTTGAGTTTATTGACCCAATTACTGACTTAAAAACGGTCGGTGCTGAAGGATTGTCATCAAGCCCAATCAAACACTTCGATGCAAGATATGAGTATTATGGCGCCAATGGTAACAACTTCTCGGTTGCTGCCTTCTATAAGGACATAGAAACACCAATTGAGACTAAGTTATTAGTGGGTGACGACTCATACAGTTTAACTTACATCAATGGTGAATCTGCTGAAGTTTATGGTATTGAAGCTGAATGGCTATATGACTTATCTGCCTTGAGCATGGATGGATTCTTCTCTTCGGGTAACATCACGTTAAGTGATTCAGAAACAACGCTGGCAGCCGAGGATGCGGGTACGCAAAACCAAAAACGCCGTATGACAGGTCACTCTGAGTATGTTGTTAACATGCAGTTTGGTTATGACTCTGCAAATGGTAACCATAGCGCGTCGCTGGTATACAACGTATTTGGTGAACGCATTCTTGCAGCTGGTGCGGGTGACCGAGGTGATGCGTTTGAACAACCGTTCCACTCACTTGACTTGGTTTACACTTACTACCCAAGTTTTGCGAGTACCGTTAAGTTGAAAGTTCAGAATATTTTGGGCGAAGACTTTGAAGTACTACAAGATAATATTGTTGTTAAGAGTCGCGAAATAGGAACGGAAGTGAGCTTGAGCTACAAATATAGCTTCTAAACCAAAACAGTTAGTTGACACTCAATAAGGCCACATTTGTGGCCTTATTTCGTCTTTCTAGCTAAATGAAGAATTTCGTGAGTTTGCGAATAGGGTTGTTTCGTTGTCAGCACAATTAGAAGCTCATGAGAACATTTGGCGATAAATTCACAGATGTTTACTTTGGCATCTTTAGCATTCGAACAATGAATATAATGATAGTTAATTTTGTGTTTGAGTGTTCCCGAGTGTATAAGACTAATCAACATTACGATAAGCAAATAATTTCATTACAATTTGTTAATCAAATATTCAAAACTATTATTCGACAGCCTAATTGAGATTGATTACTATTACGCAACGACAGCTTTCTGATTAATGCTAGGAAGAAACGAGATAGTTGTTGAAATACTAAAGAATTTACAAAAAGGAATATCTCAATGAACGTCAATAAATGTTCGATTATTAGCTTAATCACATTTGCTTTACTAACTGCAGGTTGCCAATCAACGCAAAGCAATAATGATAATCAGAATGTCGATAAGTTAACCGTTGGTGTTGTGCAAAAAGAAATCAAAACTGGCATGCCATCAACCGATGTCGTTGTGGCTCTTGGTAGCCCTAACATTGTGAAAACAGCACCTAACGGGAATGAAGTTTGGGTTTATGACAAGTTTTCTACTGAGCAGGTTTATCAGTCGGCAGGAGGCGCACTTGGCTATTTTGCTGGAAATGGCGGTGGCATAGTGACTGGTGAGCGTGGAAGCTCTCAGGTGAGTTCAAATACCCTAACGGTGATTATTAAGTTTGATGAACATAGTAATGTGAACTCAATTGCTTATCATCGCAGTAAGTTCTAGCCAGAGAGTGTCTTGATGAAAAACATAATAAAATTTACAAGCATTTTCATCTGCTTATTTGTTGTATCAGGGTGTAGTTCTAAAAAGGCGCCAATGTCGACGCTTGAAATTAGAAGTATCCAGACAAAAGAATATGACAGTACAAGCCAGTTAATGGTTTACAAGGCGTTGATTAATGCGCTGCTTGACCGAGGTTTCACATTAAAAGCGTCTGATTCACAAGCGGGAGTTGTTTTAGCTAACAGTACATCAACGCAGCTCAATGGTGGTGAGGTTGTTACCAAGGCAGTCGCCACTTACCTAACGTTAGGTCTGAATTGGGTATTTGGTGACAATAATTTAGAAGATACATTACTTATTGATGTTTCAGCTAATGTAACGCAATTGGCCGGTATAACTAAGGTGAGAATTAACGCTGTTGCTAAACGCATGAATAGCGAGGGAGAAATTGTTGACTCTAAAATGATCATTGAGCCGCAATACTACAGTGATATTTTTGAACAAATTGAAAAATCAGTATTCTTAGAACAGAATTTGGACGTTTAATCCGTATGACATAATAGCCGGTGCGCTTACAAAATGAAGAATTCATCTTGTCTTGTGAGTGAGTATTACAAACGATGAGAAGATCACCCGGCTATTATTCGTTCACTATTTGTTGTGTTGTTAATGTTTTGTTATTCTAGCGCAAAAATTAATGCTGGGATGCAACTCAACAATGAACAAAATCTTATTAACTATTCTTTGGCTAACCTCTATAGCGATCGCGGTATACGCGGGAAAGCAACTAAATACTCAATCAGCTAATCCAATTGAGTTATCACATTCACCATCCTCTGTTGAAAATTGTCCTTCAATTGATTCAAAAGCAGTTGTTAAACCTGAACGATCGGCCTCGACTGGCAAGTTGTGCTTGTTAGAACAACAACTGGCTGAGAGTAGTGTAGATGACGTGATAAGTGAGTATCTGAATGTACAGACAGCTTCAGGTTTACTCGGAGTAAACATGGAGGCACAGGTAAAGTTTTTCGCTGCAATAAGTCAAATGAGAGAAGAAGAATTGGCTGACGCGCTTAGGTTAGCTAATCAACAAGGTGATGAGCAGAAGAAAATGCAAGCCATGCTTGTCATTCTCGCTGAGTTGGCAAAAGTTAATCCTCATAAGGCACTGAGCATTATAGATGATGAGTTTACTAATAATAAATCTGCTTCGATGGCTAGGTTCACAGCGATAGGTGCATGGGCATCTCAAGACCCTGACGCAGCATTGGATTGGTTTGTCGGTGTTGAAAAAGCAACTGGTAATCGTGATGAATTATTTATGCATAACGTGACCCCTATGCTCATTTTTGGTGAAATGGCGAGAAAAGACCTGAACCATGCATTTAGTCAAATTGCCAAGGTACCACAAGAGGAAAATGTCCTAAGTTATGTTGCGATGGGGCTAATGCAAGGGGTTGATGAACAAACTGACATTAGCCACGTTTTGAATGAATTAAATGCGCATAAAAGCCCTGCTATGATGGATTCAGCGATTAGGAGTTTATCAGGCGATAAGCCAGAGCAAGTTGCACTTTGGTTAGATCAACAGGAATCATCTAAAGCACTTGATGATAGAAGGTTTGAGGTAACCACTCAGTGGATCAATTCTACGCCAAATCGGGCGATGACCTGGTACTTGGGTGATAAAGAAGGGGAAGAAAGGGTAACTGAAATTAGTAAAGTGATGATGACTTGGGGGATGAATGATCCCAAAGGGGCATTGGAATGGGTCGATAGGCAGCGAGACATTGATGTTGGCAAGATAACTAGGGATTTGTTGTCTTCCGCGACATATAGTAACCCGAGCTTTACGGTCGCGAATTTGCATCGACTGACTGATGAGAAAAGCAAAAAGGAAATATCAGAACGTGTGATAAAACGCTATTATGAACAAGACAAAGAAGCAACACTCGCTTTTATTGAAAGTTCGCCATTCCGTGAGTCGCTAGAGCAAAAATTGGCGGAGCACAAAAAAGAGCAGGGGTATAACTAATCAATATTGATAGGATATTGAAAGGGCGGTAACAGCTTACTTCGAAAAATACCGCCCAGTTTATCACGCTCCTTGACTCAAGTGATTAATGAAACACTTCACGACTAAATCTGAGGTGTTTGCCATTTGCCATCATGGCAGCAAAGTGATCTCGCTCTATTTCAAGTACTGTCTTATGATCGCCTGCTTCTAAATAGATTCGTTCCTGTCCGTCTAACAATTCATCGCACACGTACGACATGTTGTAAGCTTCCGCTACCGGTGGAATAGCACCATGCTCACAATCTTCAAATAGTTTATAAACATCTTGTTCTTTCATTAACTGGTAAGAACCCATCAGTTCGTCATTTAATGCAGATAAACTAATCTTATTTTTTGCAGGTAAGATTGCCATGACCTTACGGTCTTCGTGATCTTTTAGTACGACAGCCTTCGCTAATTGTTGTGGAGGAACTTGCGCATTGATCGCTGTACCGATAGAGCTGTTGCTATGGTAGTGCTCAATGGTTTGATAGGGGATATGTTTAGCATCTAAATACTGCGCTAATCTTTTGGACATCGTCATAATAGCCTCCAGTAGAGAAAATGACTTATACAAAGTATAGAGCGCTTTGCCAGTATTGCGAGTTACCAACAATTTCTATTGGCGATACATTATAAATGGGTTAGTAGAGTGACTTGTCGATTCGGCCGTTGTTTGTTGATTCAACTTTAAGTGGGTGTTTGATGTCCTTCCATGCGGTAACCTTTCCACCTTTATTTAAATGAAAAAACTCACATTTAGGTTCAGGTATTTCCAAGAAACTTGTAAGGCGCGCCATGTCACTCTTGTTACTGATGTCCAGTGTCAGTAAACGATTTTTAAATTGTGGGTATTGTTGCGTAAAAAAGTGCAGGATTGATTGCTGATGTGTTAAGTAACACTGCCCGAGAAAGTTGTCATCGTTAATATTTTCCAATGTAAATGGTGAGAATATGGCTTGATAACATCGCTTAATGTGTGGATTAAAGCCACCATCCTCGCGTGTAACGTTGACAAACATGCGATTTAACAGCTGCTTGATAGAGGGTAACCAACGATCAAGCGATCGCGTCAAATAGATAAACAGAGCATCTGGGTAATCGAGTGCTAATTTTTCAAAATCACAAAATATAGGTGTATCGGCAATCACCTGAGCATCGTTAAATGTCTGCATTGTATAAGCAGTGTGTGCGGTGCTAAAACCAAGCTCAAGTATGGTTGCACATAAGCTGGTAGTGCCTGTTCTAGGTAATCCAATGACAAAAATTTTGTTCGGCATGCAGAAAATATAACTTGATTAAGTACGCGTGATTGCTGAGTGCTGCAGATTATCTCAATATCAAGGTTGTCATTCAATGTTCACTCGCTTGTCACATTAACAATTTATTGTGCTATTTAACTAAATTGTCGATTATATCCATGTCGAATCTTGTCATAAAACTAGAGTTTAAGTGTAAGATTTTCGTCACTTTTTTGTCATTTAATAAAGCTGCAAAGTTACTGAAACATAAGTGTCACAAATTCACCTTAAACTTGTCCGCAAATTATTAGTTAGGTGAGTACCATCGCCCAAAGGAAAGGCGAAAGTATGAGCCGTTTGCATATTTGCCAAGCCAATTATTAGGGTTTTACTATGAAATTGTCCAAACTGGCGCAAGCGAGCATTTTGTTGAGTGCTTCCTTGTCGTTTTCTGGAGTTACGGCTGCCATTCAGCCGCAAAGTTCTGAGCTTAATCGTGTTGTGACTGAAGGGAAAAAAATCAATGAATCAGCGAATAAGTCGCAACAGCGTGTTGATGAGCTAAGTGATCAAATTCAGTCAAAGTTACAGCAGTTTAAAACGGTTAATAAAGAAATAGATGGCTTGAATGTCTATAACCGTCAGATGCAAGCGCAAATCGACAATCAGTTACAAGAACTTCGCCAGTTAGCGGTTTCTATGGAACAAGTGAGTATTATTGAACGCCAAGTTTTGCCATTAATGGCGCGAATGATAGACACACTATCTTCATTTGTTGCACTTGATATTCCGTTCCTTCCTGAAGAGCGTAGCAATCGAATAGCTGACCTTAAATCAATGTTAACGCGCGCAGATGTAGCTGTTACAGAAAAGTTTCGCCGCGTACTCGAAGCTTACCAAGTAGAAGTGGAATATGGTCGCACGATTGAAGCCTACAGTGGTTTATTAACACTTGATGGTCAAGATCGCGATGTGGACTTTTTGCGCATCGGCCGTGTTGCACTTGTTTATCAAACACGTGATGGCAAGCAACTTGGTATGTGGGATCAAGCGAGTGGCGATTGGCAACCATTACCTGCTGAGTATCGCACACAAATAAGCAAAGGTTTACGCGTTGCCCGCAAGCAAATTACACCTGATTTAATCGTTGTGCCAGTTGCACAAAATTCTGCTGAATAAGCTGAGCATAAGGATAACTATCATGACAAAAATTACCCAGCTATTTACCCGTTTAGCAATCATATCGGTTGCCACAGCGTCGTTAAGTGTTAATGCGCAACAAGCGACAAACCTTGACCAATTGCTATCACAGCTTAAACAGGGACAAATCGCGCAAAGTGAGCAGAATAAGCAGCGTGAAGCCGAATTCAATGCGCGCAAGAGTGAACAAGAGCAATTGTTACAACAAGCGCGTTCAACACGAGACCAGGCAATTTCACAGAGTACTGATTTGGAAGCCCAGTTTCAAAATAATGAAGAAGATATTGCGACACGCACTGAAGCACTTAACAAGCGTATGGGCGAGTTAAAAGAACTCTTTGGTGTACTCCAGCAAGTCGCTGGTGACACCCGAAGCAAGTTTCAAACATCGGTTATTTCAGCGCAAATTGCGGGTCGTGGTGAATTCTTAGATGAGTTTGCGCAAAGCATGGCGTCTACCTCAAAACTAGCATCAATTGAAGAAATTGAGCGTTTGTGGTTTGAGCTTCAGCAAGAAATGACAGAGTCAGGCAAAGTACACCGTTTTACACGCGAAGTGGTTGCAGCTGATGGTGCTAAGGCCAATCAGGAAGTCATTCGTGTTGGTGGCTTCAATTTGATTTCTGATGGCAAATATCTGGAATATATTGATGAAACAGGTTCGGTTGCTGAACTTATTCGTCAGCCGTCTACTCGTCATTTAAATAGCACAGCAGCGCTATACGGTGCTGATAATAATGTTGTTCCTTTTTCTCTTGATCCAACAGGCGGATCAATCCTTGGCCTATTAGTACAAGCACCAACAACAGAAGAGCAAGTTGAGCAAGGTGGACCAGTAGGCTATGTAATTCTAGGTATAGGTTTAGTTGGATTGCTTATCGCGCTTGAGCGTTTTGTTACACTATTCCTTATTGGCGCTAAAGTGAATCGCCAACTTAAGGCTGAAGTAGCAACCAATGATAACCCGTTAGGTCGCGTAATGATGGTTAAAGATCAGCATAAAGACGTTGATACTGAAACGTTAGAACTTAAGTTGTCAGAACGAATTCTAGCAGAAGTACCTGTGCTTACTTCTCGCTTGACCCTCATCAAAATCATTTCAGTTGTTGCACCGCTTATTGGTCTATTAGGGACGGTAACGGGGATGATCAATACCTTCCAGGCAATCACATTGTTTGGTACAGGTGACCCTAAACTGATGGCAGGCGGTATTTCACAAGCCCTTGTTACAACAGTGCTTGGCCTCGTTGTGGCTATCCCAATGGTGTTTATCTCAACGTTATTAAACACTCGCAGCCGTGGCATTATCAATATTCTTCAACAGCAAAGCGCGGGCATTATTGCTGAGCGCGCTGAGAAGGGAGCGTAAGTCATGGTTTTATTCATCGACTTGATGAATAGCATTCGTGAGTTCATCGACACTGGCGGCCCAATATTGGTCGTCATTGCCGGTGTCATAGGCCTAATGTGGTTGTTGATTTTTGAACGTTTGTATTTCTTTTTGAAAAGCTACCGCGGCATTCGAAATTCGGTAATAGCACAATGGCAACAAAGAGAAGAACGACACTCATGGAATGCTGAGCAAATTAGAGCCGCAAATGTATCGCGCGTATCTGCGATGTTAAACCAAAACGTTCCATTGATTCATAGCTTAGTCGTGTTATGTCCACTCTTAGGCTTGCTTGGCACGGTAACTGGCATGATTGAAGTGTTTGATGTCATGGCAGTATCTGGTCACGGTAACGCACGCTCAATGGCTTCAGGTGTCTCGCGTGCGACCATTCCAACTATGGCGGGGATGGTGGGCTCGTTGTCAGGAGTGTTTATGGTGACTTGGTTACAGCGTACGGCAAAACGTCGCACTGAGTTATTGGAAGATAAGTTACCGATGGCGCACTAAGCGATTGACGGCATCGGTGAACAAGTAATTAAAGGTAGAGAAAATGCGTTCTCAATTAGCAAGAGTTTTACAAGAGCAAGAAGAAGCTGAAGAAATCAATATGACCCCAATGTTGGATGTTGTGTTTATTCTGCTTATTTTCTTCATCGTTACTGCTTCTTTTGTGAAAGAAGCGGGGATTGAAGTGAATCGCCCGGAAGCTGCAACAGCGGTGAAAAAGGAGCGAGCCAATATCTTGGTCGCTATTAGTGATAAAGGCGAAATTTGGATTAATAAGCGCCGTGTTGATGTGCGTGCCGTGCAGGCAAACATTGAACGCCTGAAAGCCGAAAACCCGCAGGGTACGGTCGTTATTCAGGCTGACAAAAAAGCGACGACAGATGTGTTGATCAAAGTGATGGACTCTGCACGCGCTGCTGGCGTATTCGATGTGTCAATTGCTGCGCAAGAGGCATAAGTCATGTTAGCAACTTCAGGTCGTTACTTGTTTGGATTAGTGCTAGCAGTATTCGTGACGTTAGCACTGTTGTGGGGTATGCAAGCGCTTATCGCGGGAGGCAATAATGTATTGACTGAACCACCGCGTGGTAACGTGCTCGACTTCATTAGATTAAAGAAAGAAGAAGTGGTTGCTAAAAAAGAGCGTAAACCACAGAAACCACCAAAGCCAAAAGAGCCACCACCGCCAATGCAAACACCGCAAATGCAACAGGCAAATCCTAATGCTGATGCGATTAGCACAAGCTTTGCTGCAGATGTCCAAGCTGATACTGGTCTTAGTGGTGGATTGAACTTAGACAGTGGTGATGGTGATTATTTGCCAATTGTGAAAGTTGCACCGGTATATCCGCGACGCGCACAATCGCGCGGGATAGAAGGTTATGTAATCGTTGAGTTTACTGTGACAAAAAATGGTTCAGTGCGTGATCCAATCGTCATTGAAGCGAATCCTGAACATATTTTTGATCGTGCTGCACTCGATGCTGCATTGAAATTTAAATATAAGCCCCGTGTGGTCGATGGTGTAGCCACTGAAGTGGCGGGCGTACAAAACAAAATCAGCTTTCAAATTGAAGGCTAATTGAGAGGGTACGAAAATGAAAAAGTTAGTATTATCGTTTTTAACATTAGGTGCATGCTTCATTGCACCTATTACTTATAGTGGCCAGGCGCTTGCCGCTGATGATGCCGTGAAGTCAGCAGGAAAGAGCACGGTTAAAGTGCCAGCAATGCGTAATCGTGTATACACTCAGTTGGCGAGAGCGCAAAAAGTAGCAGACGATGGTGATCGTGCAGGTGGCTTAGCGATTCTTGATGAAGTAAAAGAACGCATTGATAGCATGAACAGTTATGAACAAGCGATGCTCTGGAATTTTTATGGCTTCATGTATTACGCTGACGAAAATATCAGTCAGGCAATTGCTAGCTTCGAAAATGTTGTTGCGCAGGAAGCAATCCCGGAATCACTTCGTTTATCTACACTGTATTCGTTGGCTCAACTGTCTATGCAGCAGGGTAATTTTCAACAAACGATTGCTTACTTGGATAAATGGCAAAACGCCAACACTAAGCCGCTTACAGGTAATCAATTGATGTTTTTGGCTAATGTGCATTATCAGGCAAAAGACTACAAAGCGTCACTCATCTCGGTAAATAAAGCCATTGCTTTAGTTGAAGCAAAAGGTGAGCAACCCAAAGAAAACTGGTTGATTCTGCAACGGGCTAACTACTATGAACTCAAACAACCTGAAAAAGTAACACAAGTGCTAGAGCAACTAGTGCGCTTGTATAGCAAGCCTGAATATTGGGTGCAACTTGCTGGCATGTACGGTGAAATCGGTCAGGAAGACAAGCAACTGGCAATAATGGAGTCGGCGTGGCAAGCGGGCTATATCACAAGCGCTCAGCAACTTGTATCGCTTGCACAGCTTTATCGTTATCATGGTGTGCCATACAAAGCCGCGAATTTACTCGAAAAAGCCATAGATCAAGGCGAAGTGGTTGCTAATGAACGTCACCTTGAAATGATAGCAATGGCATACATGGCGGCAAAAGACGACAAAAAAGCTATTCCTGCATTACAGCAAGCGTCTAAAATCGCGGAAAATGGCAAATTCGACGCACAACTGGCGCAGTCTTATTTGAATCTCGAACAATGGCAAGATGCTATTGATGCCGCAGAAAAAGCGATAGAACGTGGAGGCGTGAAGCGTATAGGCGATATGCATTTGGTTCAAGGCATGTCTCACTTTCATCTAAAACAATTTGCAGAAGCATTGGATGCGTTTTCTGCGGCTCAATCCTTTCAGGAATCAGCCAAAACTGCCGATCAGTGGTTCAAATATGTTAAACGTGAGCAAGGACAATATGAGCGTTTAGCTATGCTAAATTAAAAGAATCAATGCACTACTATCAAGTGTTCGAAGGACATTGCACAGTCCTTCGCCAGCTCGTACCTCGCGCTCAGGACGAATTGATTCAAAACATCTGTATCGTACCATTCGTGCTGAGCGCGCCCTTCGATAAACTCAGGATGAGCGAATTTAGTCGAAGTATGAACATGAATAAGCCACTTTCTTGATCCTTCGATACGTCGTTCCTCCTACTCAGGACGAACGGCAAGCTCAACTTCTTGATAATAAATGATATTACATCCAAGGCTGGCGCAACGTTTCTACTTGATAGAGCGCGTAGTCACAATAGCCAAGGCCTTCATCTTCTGGCATATAGGGAATACTTATAGAACCGCTGGCCAGTACAAATTGCACGCGACACAATTGCTTTTTCTTCTGAAAAACACTTTGGTGCCACCGCGTTTGTTGTACTTTTGCGATTGGAAAACAATAGTGATCGGTACCAATAAATCCTTTGCGTACATAAATAAATGCTTCGTCTTGGCTATAGCCCCAACGTCGCCAACGGAAATAGACTATCACCGATAACACGGCAAATACTGTGATGGGGAGTGGCAAAAAGCTAGTTTTGTTGGCTGCCAAAAGAAGTCCGCAAGCGATCAGAAGCAATGGCGTAAACCAGTACAGCACATAGCGTACAATAAATTGCTTACTTATTGCTTTAAAGCGTGTGTGATCTAGATAGTTCTCTGGGAAAGCGTCATTCACTAGTTCCGAACGCTCTTGATAAGTGACTGACGGTACAATGATTTTATTATCATTGTTTGGCATGCCGTCGTGTGAAGATTGACTGCTACTGTTCTGCTCAAACTTCAAGTTAGTGCGTTTAAAAATACGATCAAGCCAACTTTGAGAGCTGACAATCATTTGTAACCTGCTTTGCTTCATGGTGACTTCATGCTTAGACAGTAGGCCGCTTTTTCTTATATAGCGATCTCCGTGTTTTATTAACGTGAATCCATAAAATGAGACAATTGCACCAATAACAGAAAACAACATGATGATGCTGCTGACGAGTAAGAATACCGCTATCGCAAATAACGTGATTTCTAACGGAGAAGTGACATGTGTGTTGATAAATAGCTCAATGTCTATACCCAGCTTCTGCGCACTGGAAACAATGAGTGACTCAACTTTTTCGTAAAACGGTGTTAAACCACCCAAAAATATCCAGATGCGATTATTTGAAAGACCATGAATAACTAAATCCTTTAAACTACGGGTGATTAGTACATGTTCATTAATGCTCGTTTGAGATTGTATATCGCTTTTATCTGTGGGTGTTGAAACTGCCACCTCTTGCCCATTACTATCGCTATTTAGCGCGACTTCGCTTGAGTGTTGCACATTGTGACTTAAAATTTCGGTCTTTATCGCTAATGCTTGCGTCATTGGCAAAGCAACAATATTAGCTTCCTGCTTGTTTGAACCTGCCGTATCAAGTTGTAAACAGGTAAAGCCAAATGGACGGTAATAAACGGGCTCAAGCAATTGAATGTTTTGCACCCGCTCATACGGTAAGTTGACATACTTCTTAGCGAATACACCAGAGCGAATATGAACGTGTTGGTTAACTAATCTAAATTGAAAGAAGTAGTAACTCAAAAATGTGCCGAGTAAGAAGAGAGAAAGCAATACAATGAGTGCAGGAATGGAGATAGCTAGATTTTCGGTGACGGTTTTATAGCCAAAAATAATGGCAGGTGCCAAGTAAACGATGTTGCCAGCAAGTACGCGTACAAACTTGAATAAAAAATATAGCATCGCGATGGGGGAAATGCGCTGCCACTCACTCACGTCTGGTTGAGTTGCCTTGGGTGGCTGTTCTGGTACGGATGATACATTATCCATGATGTTTAGTGTCTTTATGGCTTAATAAGAATTGACGCATACTTTCTGCTGTTTTTACCGGGAGGCCAGGAATTTGAAAAGTATATAACGATCCACCTGCACTGAATACTTGCAAGGTAGCGAGTTCAAACTTTCGCTCTAACGGACCACGTTCAATTTCTACATGCTGGATACGAAGCACTGGCTGGCTAACTATGCGTTGGAAAATTAATCCTGTTTTTAAGCTGATATCAAGCTCTCGTACCGCATACCCCTTGATACGATTTGCCTTAAAACGATAGACGCTGAACAAGCTAAAGAAAATAACCCAGCCTACAGTTAAATAGCCCATACCAGTTTTGTTATCCGCGGTTAATTGCATGATTGGAAACAATATCAAAACAAGAGCGACCAATGCTGGCACTAGCGCAATAAGAAGGTGAATGGTGAGATTTATTTTTGCGTAAACAGGCGCTAGCGGAGAAAAGTCTTGCGCGGCAATTTCAGGCATCTGTTCAATGTCCAGTTGCTGGTTACTTTGTATTGTTTCTTCCATAGAAAATCCAAGCGTAATTAAATTCAAGTTAGCTTATCAGATTCGATATGAAATGCTACATCTTGTTAACAGGTGGGGTAGTGGAAGTTTACCCGTTGAGGGGGCAGCCTAAATTGATATTTAGGCTGCCAATGGAAGTTCCATATTATACCAATTGCATTAAGTATTTAGCCAATTCAGAGCTTCGTCAGGGAAGTTAGAACAAAGCAAATTTATGCTGTTGTAGTCATTCTCGGCTTTGGCTTCCTGCGTCGCTCTACCTCCTGCATCCATGCAGTCGTCCAACAAAGAAATTTGTAAAGTTATCACTTTCCTGACGAGCTCCCAAGGGCGAGTTTAAAAGGCTTATATACTGCGTTATTGATTTTAACAAGGTTCCTACATGGATGTAGGATATTAGGGCAACGCAGGACGCAGTTGCCGAGAATAACCATTCTTTGCAATCAATGCCTTGCCTATAAGCCTTTTAATTCTCGCTGAATGACCAAATATTTAATGTAATTGGTATTAATTGACTGCAGCAGTGCTCTGGTTAGTCGTGCTTGTGTCCCTTTCTTCATTGTCGGAAGAATTTACCGTTACGTTGCCAGAGGCGTTTTCTTTTTGTTGCCAGCCACCACCTAAAGCGCGGTATAAAAAGGTAATCGCCTTTAATCTGTCACGCTTGGCAGAGCTTAACGCGAGCTCAGCATCAAATTGCTGACGTTGGGCGTCAAGCACATCAATATAGCCCAAAACACCATTGCGGTATTGCAACACAGCTAACTTTAAGTACTTATTGGCTGCTGCCAGCAAATCTTGTGTCGCTTCTTCTTGCTCTTTTGACAAATGGTAAGCGCTAATGCCATTACTGACTTCTTTCAAAGCATTATTCACTTTTTGCTGATAACCAATCAGTGCTTGCTTGTACTCTTCTTTAGCTACTTTTAAGTTGGCTCGCAACGCTCCAGCATGGAATATTGGCGCAGCAAGGTTTGTTTCAAACAACCAAAAATCGTTACCGCTCAAAATATCCGTTAGCTCACTACTTGATTTGCCAAATTCACCCGTTAAAGAAATTGAGGGCAGCAGCGCCCCTTGACTAATGCCTACGTCGGCATTGGCAGCTACAATGATTTGCTCAGCGGCTTTTAAATCAGCGCGACGTAACAACAAATCGCTAGGTAGCCCTACAGGAATTTCGCTTGGAATTGCATCTTGCGACAGATCACTGGCTCTTTCTACGTCACCCGGTGCGCGTCCTAATAATAGGCCGAGTTGGTTCTCGGTGGTATGTTGAGATTGTTTAAGCCTTGGCAACTTGTGCTTTGCTTCTGCCAATGCAAGTTCAGCCTGACGTACTTCGATACCAGAAATCACACCACTTTCTTTACGCAAGTTTAAAATGCGCAGGGCCTCTTTACGAGTGGCTATAGTTGCTTCGGTAATTTCTCGTTGATTGTCTAAGTCTAATAAATCGAAGTACGTATTGGCCACTTGCGATACAATTGACACTTGCAAGCTATATAGATCGTAACCTGCTTGTTTGAAGCTAGCATCACTCGCCTCTGACTTTCTGCGGTTAACGCCCCATAAATCTACTTCCCAGCTTAATGCTCCTTTTAACTCATTGCCTGTACCGTAACTGCCATCACTTTCTCGCTCGCGTGACGTTTCCAGTGCCAGATCAAACCAAGGCCATAACGAAGCACTTGTTGCGTCAGCATGATAGCTTGCTGCTCTTAGGTTTGAACGTGCCGTTTCCAAATCGTGGTTATTAGCAAGCGCTTCGTCAATAAGTTGATGTAAAATCTCGTCCTTGTGAATGTCACGCCACTCTTTGGCGGCCAAGCTTGGGGCATTGTCGACAGCCTGTGACTTATCTTGTTGATGGAATTGTTCAGATACCTCGGTATTAGAGGTATCTCGAAGTTCAAAATCTGGACCAATGGCACAACCAGCAAGATAGCAGCTAATCGCAATTGCTGTTAGTGTTTGACGACTAATCATTGAGTAACTCCTTTTGCAATGTGCTGGTTTCATTCGGCGTTTCATCCGCTGTTTTGTTTGACACCTTACGGCTTAAATTTGCCATTGTGACGAAGAAAAGTGGTACCAATAATATGCCAATAGTGGTTGCTAAAATCATGCCGCCAAGGATTGGCGTTGCCATTGACATACGCGCAACGGCACCTGGTCCAGAAGAAAGTACAAGCGGTAACACACCTAAAATGAACGACACGGCGGTCATCATGATCGGTCTAAATCTAAGTTGAGCTGCCTTTAAAGCCGCATCAATGGGTTTCATACCTTGCTGGTATAACTGCTGACAAAATTCTACGATGAGGATTGAATTCTTTGCAGATAAACCGATCAAGGCGATAAAAGCGATCTGGAAGAACAAGTTGTTTTCCATGCCGCGCGCATAAGTAAAGGCGACAGCACCTAGCATAGCAACTGGCACGATTAGCAACACGGCTAATGGTACGGTCCAACTTTCGTATAGAGCAGCTAAAAACAAGTAAACAAAGATAAACGCTAATGACAGGGCGATCGTTGTTTGACCAGCCGAGCGAATTTCTTGGAACGTCATTCCTGTCCATTCATAGCCATAACCTGGCGGTAATACTTCTTTAGCTGCTTCCTCTATCACTTTTACCACATCGCCAGTTGCATAACCAAGTGCTGGCGTTGCCGAAATACTGGCAGAGTTAAACATGTTGTAACGAACGATTGAAGCAGGCCCAGTAGTGTATTTTAATTTGGCGACCACATTCAGCGGCACCATCACACCAGAAGATGAGCGAACATAGTAGTGATTAAGCGCGTCAACGCGGTCACGAAATTCTGCGTCTGCTTGCATTTTTACCCGATATACACGGCCAAACATATTAAAGTCATTAATGCTTGAGGAACCCGTGTATACACGCATGGTACTGTAGATATCTGCAATCGGTACGCCAAGTGCTTTAGCTTGTGCTCGGTCAACTTCTAATTCTAGGAGTGGGATTTCAGGTTTCAAACTTGTTGAAATTTCAGCGACTGCTGGATGGTTTTCAACAGCAGCGATAAGCTGATCGGCAACCGCTTTTAGCCCTTTAGCATTGGTGCCTGTTTTGTCCTGCAGTTCCATCTCTACACCTGAACCGCTACCTAAGCCTGCAATGGCTGGTGGTTGGTAGGCACGAACGGTAACTTCAACAAATGATTGTAGTTGCGGGTAGACTTCATCAATGACTCTTTGTACGGTGTAGTTTTTGGCTTGTCGTACATCCCAATCATCGAGTATCACCTCGAGAGTTCCAGCACCTTCATTGCCACCCGAGCGTTTACTTTCACCTGCTAAACTAAACACGTTTTTTACAGCTGGATGCAAACGCAACACTTCACTGGCGCGATCAACAATTGCCTTTGAACGACTCACTGAAGAACCGTCTGCTAATTCTAAATCAACAAAGAATCGACCTTGGTCTTCCTGTGGCATGAAGCTCGCTGGCATATATTTAAAGATAAACGACGCACTGATTACAATAATAATGAACGCCATAAATGCACGTTTTTGTGATTTAAGTGTATGTGCCACGTATTGCGTGTAACGGTTACCACTACGGTCGATTAGCGCATTAAACTTATCAAAGAATCGCGCGATAGCACCACTATGCTCAGGTTCTTTTTTCAGTAAAATAGCACAAAGTGCCGGACTCAACGTTAGTGCAACAATGGTTGATATTAGTACGGCGACGGTAATTGAAATAGCAAATTCGCGATACATAATCCCTGTTATACCTGCCAGGAAAGATACCGGAATAAAAACTGCAGCTAATACTAAAGACGTTGCAACTAGTGCACCTGTCAACTCTTTCATGGCTTTCTTCGTTGCTTCTGCTGCTGAAAGCATCTCTTCTTTCATCAAACGTTCAACGTTTTCCACGACTACAATCGCATCGTCAACCACTATGCCTATTGCGAGCACAAGTGCGAGTAAATTAACGGTATTAAGGGTAAAGCCCAGTGCTGCCATGATGGCAAAAGTGCCCACAATTGATACGGGTACAGCTAACGCCGGAATTAATGTGGCACGCCAGTTTTGCAAGAATAGAAATACTACTAAGATAACGATGAATAATGCTTCGACTAAGGTAATAAGTACTTCAGTAATCGCGGCCTCGATAAAGGTTGAACTGTCATACCAAACGTGCCAGTCAACACCTTTAGGAAAGCCATTAGCGAGTTGCTGCATGGTTTGTTTGACTTGCTCGGCAACCTCCAGTGCATTTGCACCAGGAAGTAGATACACCTGTAAAATTGCTGCGTCTTTTCCGTTAAGCTTAGATTCTAAGGTATAGGCCGATGCCGCCAGTTCAATGCGCGCAATATCACGCAACCGTATCATAGAACCGTCAGGGTTAGCGCGGACAATAATATTGCCAAACTCTGCAGCGCTAGTTAATCTCCCTTGGGTCGTTATCGGGTAAGCCATCGCAACATCATTTGGTTGAGCGCCCAATGTCCCAGCAGCAGCTTCTTTATTTTGCTCTTTAATCGCGTTGCTAACGTCAGAAGTCGTTAAACCATGAGACGCCATGCGATCTGGACGTAACCAGATACGCATTGAGTAGCTGCGGGCACCCGTATTACGAGTGCGGCCAACACCCGGAATTCTGCGCACAGCATCTGCCACATTAATGCTTAAGAAATTACTCAAATAGACGTCGTCATATTTTGCTTCGTCAGAGGTTAAGGCAAGCTTTAACAATTCGATTGATGCTTCTTTATCAACAGAAACACCTTCTTGCATAACATCTACGGGTAAATTAGCATCGGCTTGTTTGGCATTGTTTTGCACGTTAACGGCGGCAAGGTCTTGATCTGTGCCTACGTCAAAGGTAATGGTAATGCCTACGCCTCCCGTTTTACTGCTTGAAGAGCGCATGTACAACATATCTGGTACGCCATTGAGCTCTTGTTCAATAGGCGTAGTAACCGACTCGGCGGCTGTTAATGCAGCTGCACCAGGAAAAGACGTCGATATTTTTACCGTTGGTGGATTAATGTAAGGGTATTGATCAATAGGCAAGGTAAATAGACTGATCAAGCCTACCAGCGTGATCACCACTGAGATCACCGCCGCAAATATGGGCCGTTTGATGAAGAAAATAGAAAACACCTTTTACCCCTCAGATTTACTTGAATCTAGCGCCTTAGTTCGGGCTGATTGTTCTTGTTCCAATCGTTTTTGGTAGTCTTTTTCTGTGATCGGTATAACAGGTTGTAAGTGCTTCACCTTGTGCATGCCTTCAGTGATAACCAGCTCATCAGCAGCTAAACCTGATGTTACCACTACCGCGCCATCATAGCGGTGTCCTAACACAACAAAGCGACGTTCAACGGTGTTATCAGGCATAACCACCATTACATAGCTACCGCCTTGTTCGATTTGTATGGTTTTCTCATCGATGACTACCGCGTTTGGAATGGCGTCTAATTCGAGTGTTGCTTTGGTGTATTGCCCAGGTAATAACTCTCTGTCTGGATTTGGTACTTCTGCACGCACGCTGAAGGTACCTGTTTTAGGATCAACTTGTGGATCGGTGAAGCTGATATCACCCCAATACTTGTATTCACTGTCGTCTGGCAAGGTGATGCGTACATAACCTTCAACTGATTTGCCTTGTTCATCTGCTTTCTGGCGTTCTTGCCAGTTTTGCTTACGGCGTCTGGCATCGAGGTAATCTAACGCGCTCATGTGAAACTCAACAAACATAGGGTCAGTTTGTTTTACGGTGGTTAAAAGAGATTGTCCTGAGGAACCGACCAAGGCACCAATGTCTACGTTAGATGCACCAATCAAGCCCGAAATTGGTGCTTTTACTTCAGTGTAAGACAATTCGAGCTCTGCTTCTTCCAATTCCGCGTTTTTAGCACTGACGTCTGCTGCCGCTTGCTCTAATGCCGCTTGTGCATTATCTAAATCGAGCTGGCTTGCCGCGTCTTGTTCGTAAAGTGGTTTAAGGCGTGCAACATCACGTTGCGCTTTGTTTAGCGCTGCTTGCGCACTTTCAATATTCGCACGGAGTCTGTTAACACGAGCAAGATAAGGACGGTTATCTATACGATAAATGATGTCGCCTTCTTTGACTTGTCCGCCTTCGTTAAATGTACGTTCCTGCAAAAAGCCATTTACACGTGCTCTTACTTCGACATCGAGTGATGCTTTCGTGGTAGCAATGTATTCACCGTAAATGGGGAAATACTCACTTCTAGCTTTTGCCACAACAACTTCAATGGCCTTGGGGGCTTTTTCCGGCACTTCTTTACATGCCGTAAGACCAAAAAGTGCAATTAACGGTACTGTTATTAGAAAAGTAAATTGAGTTTTAAGTTGACGAGTTGCTCGCAGCGACATAAGTGTTGTATCCACGTGTTAAAAACATTCTTCCGTGGATACGACACTAACATATTATATGGAAAAGTTCAGTGAATTTGAGGCTAAATTACAACACCTTACAGCTTGATAACAGGTTAACCAGCGGGTGACAAATAACCAAGGTTTAATAATTGGTTTTCGTCAAATGTATTAACAACATCACCAATGATGATTAGCGAAGGTGGTTTTATATGATGTTGTTCTACTAAAGTGTTTAAATTGTACAACTCTCCGCGAAATATTCGCTGCTTTTTTGTTGTACCACGCTCAATCAGTGCTGCCGGAGTGGTAGCTTTACGTCCAGCTTCTATCAATTGCTGCGTGATAATAGGCAAACTTTTTACGCCCATGTAAAAGACAATGGTCTGCTCAGGGTTAGTTAACGTTTCCCACGGCAGTGCTAATTCACCATTATTGCTCACATGACCTGTGATAAAACTACAACTGCGTGAAACTTCTCGGTGGGTCAGTGGAATAGCGGCATAACCAGAGCAAGCTGATGCAGCTGTCATTCCTGGTACAATATGACAGGCGACGTTATTAGCCAGTAAATATTGCGCTTCTTCACCGCCGCGACCAAACACAAAAGGATCACCGCCTTTCAGTCGAGCTACTTTCTTATTGCGCTTAGCGTGCTCAACGAGCAATTGGTTAATACCTGACTGTGGTACTTTGTGCAGCGCTTGTTTCTTGCCAACATATATTCTTTCACAAGTTTCCGGTAATAATGCCATAACCTCATCACTGACCAGACGATCATAAATTGCCACTTCGGCTTGCTGAATAAATCGAAATGCTTGTACTGTGAGTAAGTCTGGATCACCCGGACCACAGCCGATTAAAGCGACTTCGCCTGACTTAAATTCTTGTTTATGTGGGCATTGCGAGAACGACATAACTTCGCATCTACATCTTAACGAACACGTGAAAGCATGTTAACGTGAAAAATCGCTAAATGCTAATGCTTGAATCATCTATGCTATACAGGGATGTATATGAATTCGATTGCATTTGGTAAAGGCTGTGAAATAGAGAAGATAGCATTTAAAAGAAATAAAATAAGACGTTTGCGTGTCTGGTTATAAAAAGGAACTAGAGCTAAGTTATGAAGCCAATGGTAAAAGCATACTTAATTAGAGCATCGATTCTAGCTGGACTCGCTTTGTTGCTGGGGCTTGGATTATCAGTAATGGTTTACAAATCAACAGAGAACGTGCAGAGCAATGCAATAGATTTAGTCGAAAATCGTATTCCTGTACTCATAAGCATTAGTGAAATCATTGCAGATTTGAGTGAACAAGAACGCATAATTTATGAGTACTACCGCTCACAAGAAAGTGAACCATTTCTGCAAAATACTGCGCGTATTCAAGCGACAATTCAAATGCATAGCCATGCAATATTAACACAAGCCCGATTTGCTAATGAGGCAAAACTTTTTACAGATGGACAGGCACAGATAGAGCAACTTTTTACCTTATTTCATGAGAAAATGCAGTTGGATGAAGATAACTGGGATGAATTGCGCGATATCTTGCAGCAAATTTCCGATATTCGTGTTGGTTTGATCCCAACCCTGTCCTCGATTGAACAACAAACGGAAGTGGCCGTGCAAGAGGGGCATCAAGCAACCTTAGCGCAAATGAATCGCACGCATTGGGTGGTGGTCTTTTATGGTATTTCTATTGTGCTTATTAGTGCCGTAGTAGCTTGGTATATTCGACAATACGCGCTTACACAGGCTAAAAACACGCGATTAGCGTTATTCTCTCAGCAAAATCCTAACCCCATCCTTAGTGTTAACAATGTAGGAGAGGTTGTGTTTGCCAATCCTGCGTGTGAAAAACTGTTGCTGCGTGTGGGAGCTGAAGTTGAGGATGTTTCTTTGTTAGTCCCTAGCAACTTCTACGATTTACGGCAACAGTTGACAACTATTGAAGATGCCACGCTAACGGTTGAAACTGAGTTTAAATATCGAATTTTACAAACCAGCATACATTGGCATCGAGAAATTGATGCGTACGATATTCATATTTGGGATGTAACCGAACGTAGAATCGCCGAGCAAAAAGTTAAACATCTGGCGTTTTATGATCAAAATACTAACTTGCCTAATCAGTTCAAGCTGCGTGAAGATATGAGCGCGTTGATCGAACAAGACAAACCGTTCTCACTAGGGCTGATCGCGATTAGAGGATTTAGTCGTCAAGTAAGTGCAATGGGGGTAGAAGCTGCATCGACACTTGTTAGTGCACTTGCCTCATTAGTTAGCAAGAACCTCGACAGCGGCATTGGCTTTTACCAAACGAGTAACAGCAAATTCGCGATAATGTGCACTAAACGGGTAAATAGTCTGTCATTGCAAAAGTTGACCAGTCACATTTCATCAATAATAGAGCATCCAATTTCTACCGTATTTGGCGATTTCTTTGTTGAATTAGACTTTGGCTTTGCTTGTTACCCTGAACATGGTGCATCGTTTGATGGCATCTTAAAAAATGCCCACAGTGCACTGGCAATTGCAGTAGAAAACGAACATGAAAATTTTTGTTTGTTTAAACAAGAAATAGCACAGGGATTAAGTCAAAACGCTAAACTACTCGACGCGATGCGCAATGCTGTAGAAAAGAATGAATTGTTTTTGGTATTCCAGCCACAACTTGATATACAGTCCCAGCGAATCAAAGGATTAGAAACCTTGGTACGTTGGCGACATAATGGCGAAATTGTATCACCAGCAGATTTTATTCCACTAGCAGAGCAATCAGGATTAATTGTATCCATGGGACAATGGATACTAGAAGCTGCTTGTCATTTCGCGAAAAAACTGGTGACACTGGGTTATAGCGATATCGTTATTGCGGTGAATGTTTCCCCACGTCAGTTTTCTCACCCCCATTTTTGCCAAATGGTGATGAAAGCGCTTGAAGCGGCGCAGTTGCCAGCCAAAAACCTTGAGTTGGAAATCACCGAGGGGGTGTTCATGCATAATGAAACTCATACGGTGACCTTGCTTGAGCAGTTGAAATCTGCCGGTATTCATTTGTCGATTGATGATTTTGGCACCGGATACTCCTCAATGTCCTATTTGAAACGTTTACCTATTGATAAACTCAAAATCGACCAGTCATTTATTAGAGATTGTCATAATAATGAGGAAGACAAGGCGATCGTCAATTCCATCGTATCTTTGGGTAAAAGTTTACATTTGTCACTAATCGCGGAAGGCGTGGAAGAGCAAGCGCATGTAGACTTTTTGACAGAACTGGGCTGCGAGGAAATCCAAGGGTATTGGTACAGCAAGCCATTGGAAGCTGATGCATTTGTTGAATTTATCCAGTCAGATGATAAACATTTGCCTAGCCTTCGAGAAAGCAGTTAGCCAAAAAAAACGGCATTGCAGCAATAAAGCTGCAATGCCGTTTTATTAATATGCCTTTCGCTTACTTATTTAAGCTTTCACCTAAGTGCGGGCGAATATCTTTTAAGATTTCTTTCAATACACGTGTGCTACTTGCCACAATGTTGCCTGATTTTTGATGATTGTGGCCACCAGTGAAGTCAGTCACAAGTCCACCCGCTTCAATAACGAGCAACTCGCCTGCAGCCGTATCCCATGGCTTTAATCCAATTTCGAAGAAACCGTCAACACGGCCAGCTGCTACATAAGCTAAGTCTAACGCGGCAGAACCTGCACGACGAATGTCAGACGTTTTAGTGAATAATGTTTTGAACATCTCTAGGTATGCATCTAAGTGATGTTTCTTTTTGAAAGGGAAACCAGTCGCTAAAATGCCACCTGTAAGTTCTTTTGACTGTTTAACACGAATACGGAAGCCATTAAGTTGTGCACCATGACCACGGCTTGCAGTGAATAATTCACCGCGAATAGGATCGAACACTACCGCTTGATCGAGTTTGCCCTTAACTTTTAATGCAATTGATACCGCAAAGTGAGGAATGCCTTTTACAAAGTTAGTGGTGCCATCAAGTGGATCAATAATCCATTGGTAGTCACTATCTTCACCATCAACAACACCGCATTCTTCACTGATAATATTATGTGTAGGGTATGCTTTTTTAATTACGTCAATGATGGCTTGTTCAGCGTTTTTATCAACGTTTGTAACAAAGTCATTGGTGCCTTTTGATTCTATTTCTAGTTTGTCAGCTTGTTCAAACGCACGAACAATGATATTTCCAGCCGCGCGCGCAGAACGCACAGCAATGTTAAGCATAGGATGCATACACTATTACCTTTAAAATTTGTTAAACAGTTTTTAAAAAGAACGAAAGTAAATTCATCGAGAATTTAAGCGCCGCGTATTATAGCAGTGATTTGCGTGACACGCGATGATTAATTTTCTTCATTATTTTCGTCATTGTTGTTAATTAGTTATAGCTTAGCACGCGCAGATTGCTTGCAATACAACTCTCGGTCGTCTGGCGTATTAATAACTCACTCAGAAGTTATTTAGACAAAAATTAAATAATACAGATTGAATAGCACTAGAAACTTGCCATAAAGCAGATGATTTTTTGTCAGTACAAGGATAAGGTTCTATGTTAATATTCGCTTAATTTTTTAGCCGCCTATAATCACTGCACTATAAATATGAAACCAATAGCGTAGAGGGCAAATAAATTGAGTAAATTGACAAAATGTTAGATTCAGTACGTATAGTTTTAGTTAACACTTCCGACTGCCGTAATATTGGTTCGGCGGCCAGAGCAATGAAAACCATGGGGCTAAGCCAGCTTATTTTGGTTGATCCGATTGAAATGCCTAATGGGCAGGCGCAAGCGTTAGCTGCTGGTGCAACGGATGTATTGGCGAATGCAAAGGTGGTTTCAACGTTAGAAGAAGCAACAGCAGATTGTGGCTTAGTTGTTGGGACTAGTGCACGCTCTCGTACGTTACCTTGGCCGATGTTAGAACCTCGTGAGTGTGGTAAGAAGATGATCAGCGAAGTAAGTGATTATCCAGTCGCTTTAGTATTTGGCCGTGAAAGTAGTGGTCTGACTAATGAAGAGTTACAACTTTGTCATTTTCATGTGCAAATACCAGCGAATCCGGAATACAGTTCATTAAACTTGGCAATGGCAGTACAGACACTAAGCTATGAAGTAAGAATGGCGTTTTTAGAACATCAAAATCAGCCATATGAAAACCAAGATGAAGAAGAGTATCCAGTAGTCGCAGAAACTGAACGTTTTTACGAACATTTTGAAAGAGCATTAACCGAAACCGGGTTTATTATTCCAAGTCACCCTGGTTTGGTAATGACTAAGCTGCGTCGATTGTTTAATCGCGCTCGACCTGATGTAAAAGAATTGAAGATGATGCGTGGCATTCTAGCTTCAGTTGAAAAAGCAGCTAAAGGTCGAAAAAACGAAGAATAACTTTAGTTGAGAAAGAGTAAAAGGAACCGATATGTTTAGCCGTATCAAAGAAGATATCAATAGTGTCTTTGATAGAGATCCCGCCGCACGAAATATGTTCGAGGTGCTGACCAATTATCCTGGTCTGCACGCTATTTGGTTTCATCGTGTTAGCCACAAGTTGTGGAAGCGAGATTGGAAATGGCTAGCACGGTCATTATCGACGTTTTCTCGTTGGTTAACTGGCATTGAAATTCATCCGGGGGCAACTATTGGCCGCCGTTTTTTTATTGACCACGGTATGGGCGTTGTAATTGGTGGTACGGCAGAAATCGGTGATGATGTGACACTGTACCAAGGTGTAACGCTGGGCGGTACAAGCTGGAAAGAAGGCAAACGTCATCCTACGTTGCTAAATAATGTGGTTGTTGGTGCTGGCGCTAAGATCCTTGGCCCTATAATAATTGGTAATAACGGCAAGGTAGGCTCTAACTCCGTTGTGGTTAAAGATGTCCCTGACAATGCTACTGCCGTTGGTATTCCCGGTAAGATTGTAAAAGCTAAACCCAAAGACTTTGATGACAGCCGCAAAGACGCTGCAAAAAAATATGGATTTGATGCTTATGCGGTATCTGAGGACAATCCTGATCCTGTCGCCAAGGCAATTGGACGTTTGCTAGATCATGTACACTTGATGGACAACAAAGTGGCTGATTTATGCAAAGAAGTGAATCGTCTTGGGGGAGAAGTGTGCCAAGACGCATTGCCTGAGCTCAATGTTCGAGAATTCGATGAAGACGAAAAAGAAGCAGCGGCTCGTCGTAAAGCTCACGTGGAAGCATTTGATCCTGAGATCTAATCACGTAAAGTTATAGAAATAGCCTTTTGAAAGAGAAGTGGATAATCACTTCTCTTTTTCGTTTATGCCTCCCAATGATAACTAAGATCAAATCGATCTCAAATACTTGACTTATTTACTCAAGTATTATTGACACTAATAGGTTATGGGTTACAATACCTGAGTAAATTGCTCAAGTATTTATTTGACTATTTTATAGGGTTATGTACAATTGCGCGGCGAATTCGTAGGGGTACTGAATGAAACTAACTTCAAAAGGGCGTTATGCCGTAACAGCCATGCTGGATGTAGCAATACATGCTGAGCAAGGACCTGTGCCGTTAGCTGATATTTCGGAGCGTCAAGGTATCTCTCTATCCTACTTAGAGCAACTATTTGCTAAGTTACGCAAACATGGATTGGTGCATAGTATACGTGGGCCAGGTGGTGGCTACCGCCTCGGACGGTGTTCTGCGCAAATTGCAGTAGCTGACGTTATTTCAGCGGTTGATGAAAGTATCAATGCAACCAGGTGTGGCGGCAAAGGGGATTGCCAATCAGGCAATCAATGCTTAACCCATTCGTTATGGGCTGATTTAAGTAATCGAATTGAAGAATTTTTACAAAACATTTCGTTGTCAGAGCTCGTTGAACAACGCAATGTTCGTATGGTTTCGGAGCGACAAGACAACCAGCAGTTAAAAATGTCTGGTAAGAACGGTCACGAAACATTAATTGCAACTACAAGTATTATGAGTGACTGCTAGGGCAGCAGAGAAACTCAATTGGAGAAAGTAAGCCAATGAAGCTTCCTATTTATTTTGATTATTCAGCAACAACACCAGTTGATAAGCGTGTTGCTGAAAAAATGATGCAATACATGACAACTGATGGTTTTTACGGAAACCCTGCTTCTCGTTCGCACAAGTTCGGCTGGCAAGCTGAAGAAGCAGTAGATATTGCTCGTAATCAAGTAGCTGAGTTGATTAACGCTGATCCACGTGAAATTGTATTTACCTCGGGTGCAACAGAGTCAGACAACTTAGCCATTAAAGGTGCTGCTAACTTTTACTCGAAAAAAGGTAAGCATATCATCACGTCTAAGACTGAGCACAAAGCAGTATTAGATACTTGTCGTGAACTTGAGCGTGTAGGTTTTGAAGTAACTTACTTAGACCCAGAAGATAATGGTTTAATCGATTTAGACAAGCTTGAGCAAGCCATGCGCGACGACACTGTGCTTGTAAGCATAATGCACGTAAACAACGAAATTGGCGTGATCCAAGACATCGAGAAAATCGGCGAGCTATGCCGTTCTCGTAAGATTGTTTTCCACGTAGATGCAGCACAAAGTGTCGGTAAAATCGACATTAACCTACAAGAGTTAAAAGTTGACTTAATGTCAATTTCTGCCCACAAAATGTATGGTCCTAAAGGTATTGGTGCACTATACGTTCGTCGTAAACCACGTATCCGTTTAGAAGCACAAATGCACGGTGGTGGTCATGAGCGCGGCATGCGTTCAGGTACTTTAGCTACTCACCAAATCGTAGGTATGGGTGAAGCGTGTCGCATTGCCAAAGAAGAAATGGCAAAAGATTTAGCGCACGTTACCGCAATGCGCGACCGTTTATGGAACGGCGTAAAATCAATGGAACAAGTATTTGTTAACGGTGACAAAGATCAACGTTATCCGGGCAACTTGAATATTAGTTTTAACTTTGTTGAAGGTGAATCGCTAATTATGTCGTTAAAAGACTTAGCGGTATCGTCAGGTTCGGCCTGTACTTCAGCAAGCTTAGAGCCTTCGTACGTATTACGTGCATTAGGCCTAAACGATGAAATGGCGCATAGCTCTATTCGTTTTAGTTTTGGTCGCTTTACCACAGAAGAAGAAGTTGATTACGCAATCGAACTTATTCAAAAAGCAATTACGCATTTAAGAGAAATGTCACCTCTTTGGGAAATGTACCAAGACGGTATTGATTTAGATTCAGTTGAATGGGTAGCTCACTAAGAGTTATCGGGGGAAAAGAATTATGGCTTACAGTGAAAAAGTAATCGATCATTACGAAAATCCAAGAAACGTTGGTTCTATGGATAAGAACGATCCGCAAGTAGCAACAGGTATGGTTGGTGCACCAGCGTGTGGTGACGTAATGAAGCTTCAGTTAAAAATAACTGATGAAGGCATCATCGAAGATGCGAAGTTTAAAACATACGGTTGTGGCTCAGCTATTGCCTCAAGCTCTTTAGTTACTGAGTGGGTAAAAGGTAAGAGTGTTGAAGAAGCGGCTGAAATTAAAAACACCGCAATTGCTGAAGAATTGGCATTACCACCTGTTAAAATCCACTGTTCGATTTTAGCGGAAGATGCTATCAAAGCAGCATTAGACGACTATCGTAGTAAGAATAGCTAAATTTAAGGTAGCGGTATGAGTGTTACTATGACGCCTGCAGCGTCAGAACGTGTAAGAAGTTTCATCAGTAATCGTGGTAAAGGCATTGGTTTGCGTTTAGGCATCAAAACGACAGGATGTTCGGGCCTTGCCTATGTGATGGAGTTTGTTGACGAGCTAAATGAAGATGATCAGGTTTTTGATGTTGAAGATGTGAAAATCATCATCGACGCTAAGAGCTTGGTATATCTTGAAGGCATAGAATTAGACTTCGTAAAAGAAGGCCTTAACGAAGGGTTTAAGTTCACCAATCCAAACGCGAAAGGCGAGTGTGGATGTGGTGAAAGCTTTAACGTGTAGTTAGCCGCATTATTGGTGCTGGAGTAGTTGTGAATTATTTTGAAATTTTTGGCATAGAGAATAAGTTTGCCATCGATTTGGATAAATTAACCGAACGCTATCAAGCGATTCAAAAGAGTGTACATCCGGATAAGTTTGCACATGCTTCAGCACAAGAACAGGCGCTTGCCGTAAAAAAATCAACGCTGGTTAACGATGCGTTTCAAACACTCAAAAATCCGCTAAAGCGTGCTGAGTACATGCTGACGATTCGCGGCGTTGATATGCCGAATGAGCAGGCATCATTCAACGATAGCAGTTTCTTAATGCGTCAGATGGAACTACGTGAAATGCTGGCGGAAGTAAAATACGCAGATGACATAGATGCTGCTATTTTTGAAGTGAGCCAAATTCTCGAAGTTGAATTTGAACAGTTGTTTAGAGAAATGCAAATTCAGCTAAAGGAAAACACGGAACAATCGAATAAGGCAGCATGCGACAATTTGAGAAAATTGAAGTTCTATCAAAAACTACATGTTGAACTTGATCGCCTTGAAGATTTGCTATTCGAAGACTAGTTTTATCAATCTAACATGTGGTGCTGTCGTCATCACACAATCAATCATTTGAAAAAGAGCCCCTAAATGGCACTATTACAAATTGCTGAACCCGGTCAAAGTACCGTTCCTCATGAACATCGTCTAGCAGTTGGTATCGATCTGGGTACCACCAACTCATTAGTTGCTACAGTAAAAAGTGGCTTAGCTGAAACATTAGCTGACGACGCTGGCAAAGATATTCTTCCTTCTATCGTAAGTTATCAAGCAGATGACATTTTAGTGGGTCATGCCGCTAAGGCCTTTGCCGTTTCTGATCCTGAAAACACCATTATTTCAGCAAAGCGACTTATTGGACGTTCTCGACAAGATATTGAAAGCAAATATCCGTCATTGCCGTATCAGTTTACTGGCGATGATAATCACCCAGAACTTATGACACGTCGTGGTGCGATTAATCCGGTAGAAGTGTCAGCTGAAATTCTTAAAAATCTTAACGCTCGTGCTGAAGCAGCCCTAGGTGGTGAGTTAACAGGGGCAGTTATCACTGTACCTGCGTATTTTGATGATGCACAGCGCCAAAGCACTAAAGATGCGGCTAAATTAGCAGGTTTAAAAGTACTTCGTTTGTTGAATGAACCGACAGCAGCGGCAGTTGCCTATGGCCTAGACAGTCATCAGGAAGGTGTTATTGCTGTTTACGATTTAGGTGGTGGCACGTTTGATATTTCGATCTTGCGACTCAACAAAGGCGTATTTGAAGTATTGGCAACAGGCGGTGACTCGGCACTCGGTGGTGATGATTTCGATGTAGTCGTAGTGGATCATTTAGTTGAACAAGCAGGTCTGCAACGCCCACTGACGAAATCGCTTGAACGTCAACTGTCTGAACAGGCATGTCGCGCTAAAGAAGCATTATCGTCGAATGAAACAACAGATATTTCAATCGAACTGCCCGATAACCAAACGTGGCAGTACACGCTAACAAAAGATACATTCAATGCGCTTATTAAGCCATTGGTATCACGCACGATGCGAGCTTGTCGCAGAGCATTAAAAGATGCCGAAGTACGTGCCGAAGATGTTAACGAAGTCGTCATGGTAGGTGGCTCAACACGTGTACCTTTGGTTCGCAGTGAAGCAGAGCAATTTTTCAAGCGTACGCCGTTAACCTCTATTGACCCTGATAAAGTGGTAGCGATTGGTGCTGCGATTCAAGCGGATATTTTGGCTGGCAATAAGCCTGACAGTGATATGCTATTGCTTGACGTGATTCCACTTTCGCTCGGTTTAGAAACTATGGGCGGATTAGTTGAAAAAGTTATTACACGTAATACAACGATCCCAGTGGCGAAAGCGCAAGAATTTACAACATTCAAAGATGGCCAAACTGCGATGGCAATACACGTATTACAAGGTGAACGTGAATTAGTTGATGATTGCCGCTCGCTAGCACGATTTGAACTACGTGGTATTCCACCGATGACAGCTGGTGCTGCCCATATTCGAGTAACTTTTAGGGTTGACGCTGACGGCTTATTGCAAGTGTCGGCAATGGAGAAGTCAACGGGTGTTGAAGCGAGCATTGAAGTTAAACCGTCTTTTGGTTTAGAAGAATCGCAAATTGCTCAAATGCTAAAAGACTCAATGACAAACGCCAAAGAAGACATTGACGCGCGTATGCTTAAAGAGCAACAAGTGGAAGCAGCACGTGTGATTGAATCTGTTCAGTCAGCACTTGCTGCAGACAGCCAATTATTAAGTGAGCAAGAGATAGCGCCAATCCATCAAGCTATCAGCGAGCTTGCAGAAATTAGTCAAGGGAATAGTGCAGACGACATAGAACGCGCTATTGAAAAATTAAACGACAGTACAGCGACATTTGCAGAACGTAGAATGGATTCGTCTATTCGCACCGCGCTGTCTGGCCATTCGGTTGATGAGGTGTAACATGCCGCAAATTATTTTCTTACCACACGAAGAACTTTGTCCAGATGGCGCAGCCGTAGAAGCTGAATCAGGCGAAAGTGTATTGAATGTGGCGTTAAAAAACGACATAGGTATTGAACATGCGTGTGAAAAAGTATGCGCATGTACAACTTGCCACGTAATTATTCGCGAAGGCTTTGATTCTCTTGAAGAAAGCGACGAGCTCGAAGATGATATGCTCGACAAAGCGTGGGGCTTAGAGCCTGAATCTCGCTTGGGCTGCCAAGCGATTGTAGCTGACGAAGACCTAGTGGTAGAGATTCCGAAATATACGGTGAATATGGTTTCTGAAAACCACTAATCTAATGAGCAGTAGTAATTTAAAAGGTTAGTACAGAGAACTGTGCTAGCCTTTTTTGTTTGAGGAAATAAAGGGGGTGAGGGAATAAATGGGCGACCTCTTTTATTTCTTTATTGGGGCATATAATTTGTATTTTTTAACATAAAAACTAGTCGATTACAGCGTGCTTTAAACTAATAAACGACTTAAACCCCCCTGCAATTAACGCAGCATCATCTTCATCAAATTTAACCGTCGATATTTCAGCTAAATCGATAGGATTTTCACTACCAAACAAGTGACTTATTTCAATATGGAAATTGAGCTGCGAATTGGCAACATGTGTTGCAGTGTTAATGGGAAAACTGAGGCGCGTGTAATTTTCGTCAAAGCCCACATGATACACCAAAGGAATTTGCTGTTGGTGTTGTGTTAATTCTCCTTCTAGAAGTAAGAATTTATAGCCCACGTCCCAGCTCCAGGCCATACGGCTGTTTGGGTCAAGGTCGCCTGCAATCGTGATACTGCCATTGGCCTTAGGGTCAACGCCGATGGCAAATTCAATCTGCTGGTAAGCCGATGCTCCAATATTGGGGAGAACTATTTCATAGTAGTTGTTGTCACCGTCAAATCTTAGCAGGTGGTAACTCTCAGCTTCAACATAGCTACTGTTATTGCTAGTTAGTTTGATGTTGCTAATGAATAGCTGAAACTCTCGGATGATGAATGTGCCTTCGCCCCCCAGATTGGGGTAATTCTGATGATGTAACACTAAAGGGGTGTTGTTTACAAATGGTTTAAAGCGCAGGGTAAGCTGCTTAGTTGTGGGCGTTTTATCATGCGTTAGCACAATTGTTAGGACAACTGCTGCGATTGCAATTAATAGGGCTATTTTTTTACTCATTTTCGTCCCCTTCATTAAATGGATTAGAGAACTTTTTATTGGTTAAAAAGCTTTCGTCAGTCAGTGTGTGCAAGAACGCGATAATCGCTTCTTCTTCCTGTTGAGTTAAGTTTAGGCTGATGTGGTCTTTTTGAATTTTGAGATTATTGTCGGCCTCGATAATCAATGGGCTTAATGTCTTACTTCTTTTAATGCCGCCATTATAATGCTGCATAACTTCGGTTAATGTTTTAAAACGGCCATCATGCATGTAAGGTCCTGTAACCGCGATATTACGTAATGTTGGGGTTTTGAATAATCCTCGGTGTTGTTCTTTTCCTGTGACAGAAAACAGCCCTTCTAGTAAGTCTTCGTCATTGTCTAAACCGTTGTTACTAAAGCCATCATAAAAGGTGCTAAAGCCACTGGTGAGAAATTGGCTATGACAATCAATGCAATTGCCGCCGCGTAGACTTACTTTGGTATCTGGGTGAGCGGTAAAAAGTTTTCGTCCAAGTTCTTCTTGTGGCGTTAGCTCTGTTTCTCCTCGCAAATATTGATCGTATTTAGAGTTAGATGAAATTAATGTGCGTTGAAAGTTTGCTAGCGCGCTGGCAATGGCTGTTGAACTAATACCGCCATATGCTTGCTTGAATAGCTTTCGATAGGTTTTGTCTTGCTTTAATTCATCAACAAGTTCATTTATATCCTGACCCATTTCATCGACATGCTGAATAGGTTGTAGTGCTTGATCTTCTAAAGATGTGGAACGACCATTCCAGAAAAAATGCTGTGGCCCCCAGAGTAAATTGCTTAAGCTCATGGCATTAAATTCTAGGGGCTTACCTGAAACTCCTACAGAGCGCGCTAAACCATCAGTGAACGCTAAATGTTGTTTGTGGCATGTCGCACAAGAGACTTCATTATTGCTAGATAGCCGTGGATCGTAAAACAACCGTCTTCCTAACTCTATCGATTCTTGTGTTAAAGGGTTGCCTTGCGGAATTTGAAAACGGCCAAAAATAAATGGAAAAGTGATCTTAGCTAGGCGGGGAGGCGCTGGTTGACTAAATCTCAAGTAGCCAAACATTGTTGACAATAATGCGGCGAGTAAAATCGCCGCAATGGTTAGTTGTTTGTTCATCACCCTAGTTTTTTATTTAACACTTTAGTTGTTAATGGTGGTGAACAAACCCTGAGCCAAACAGCGCTTCAATGTTATCAATACCTTTATTAAAGCGTTCTTTAAAGTTAACGCTTGCTAAGCGTTCACCAGTGGCTAAATCATGGATGGTTATTGAATGGGCATTTACTTTGGCGATAAAGTCTATATCGGTAGGATCGTTGTCAGCTGCATTGCCTAGGTTCAATAGGTTGTTCTGTAGCGCTACAACTTTTCGTCCGGAGGCGGTTTCAAAGAAAATCATATGGTGGGCGCCAAGTTCCCCTTTAATATCTGCACCAGAAGAGACTAAGTTGGGTAATTGCTTTAAGTCGTAGCGTTTAACAATGCCCGGAATGGCGTGGCTGATAAAGAGTTCCTCCTTATTTCCGTAGAACTCAAGCGGTACGCCTGTATTTTCTTTACTGCCGTCGTACAGTTTTTCAGGTGTACCAAACGATTTATCTTGTGCGTTATAAGGGATTTTCCACGTTTCAAAGCCAAACATCGTGTTGACTAACACCGCGGGTTCAACGCCTTCGACTATGCTTGGACGAACAAAGAGTACTTCAACGGGAGACGATGGAAACCCAACTGGTTTAGCATCTTCAATGACAATATTTTCAATAGGTTCAAATGTGTTTAAATCTATGATGGTTACGCTGTTACCAATGCCTGTCGCAAGATCTGGATGAACCGTCGAAGTCACCACCATTCGATCACCGTAGGCAGAAATGCCATGAGGATACATGATGTAGGGCTCGCCTTCTCCAACTTGGCTTTTTGGCGCTTCGATTATTTTTATGACTTTATTGGTTTGCGGGTCAAAAACACCGACTGAGCCAGTATCGGCCTGCGTTAAGTCGGTGCCGCCCATAAAGGTGACAAACATATATTGTTTGTTGTTCACGCTGTGCCACATGATGTCTTCACCCACTACCTGTCCGCCTGTATCTAAACAGTCTACTCCTGTGATCATTGGGTTGGCATTTACGTCTCTTACTAGGCCAATTTCAGCTAAACTACACTGCGTACCAAGGCCTGTGGCGTATAAGCGACCATTGGGGCTGTAATACAGGTGATGTAATGGAGCGTCAAACTCGGGCAGGGCATACTCGTAAATAATATTGCCAAAGTTTTGCGATTCAGGATCGAGCTCAACAATAGCGATACTGTCTTTGGTGCTTAATGTGGGCAATCGACTTAACAGCACAACAGCTTGGCTTTCTTCCGTATTATCATTGCTATCGGTAGGTTTTAGCGCGGTTTCTTCGGCGACTTTTGAACAGCCTATTGCAGTAACTACCATTATCACTGCAATTAAATTTAACAATTTAAAGTGATGCATGTGGGCTTCAACTATTGGCTATGATTTGTTCAATAAATGTAGTCAACAAACTTCCATTAATAAAGAAAGTACAGTTTTTGCGGAGAGCTAACTGCCACGTTTTTCGCTAGGCCATGCACTAAACATTTATGAGAGGGCCGAGTAGCTACTTGGCCCTAGGTGCGTTTGAATTTGTGAAGAATTGATTGTTAACTTGAATGAACTATTTTTGAGAGCGGAGACCAATTAAATTTAGCTCTTGAGTAGCGCTTTTATTTTTTCAAGTAATTGATAGTGTATAGACTCTTCACTAATACCTTTTTCCAGCAACGGTCCATAAATAGTAAACAAGTTGTCTGCGTCAACTTGCTCACCTAATAGCGCCAGATAGAAGGCTTTTTGAAGAAATAGAACACTATCGCCAATATTGTTCTTAGGTGAAGAAGGCGAAATGTTTTCGTTTCTGATCTCAATGGCTTTGTTGATGTAATTAAGTGCCTGTGACCAATTTTCTTTACTTTCATGCAGTAACGCAAATTGCTGATATAAGTCTTTGTATGCGAGGTGGCTGTCGGAAATTTGTGATTTATACAAGTCGGCTATTTGCTGCAGATACTTACTTGCTTGTTTAAATTCTTGGTTTTTAGTGTGTATCTTTGCCAAACCAGACCATATTGAGGTGATAACAAGGTTTTCTCCCCAAGCCGCAGACACTTCTTGCTCTAACGCATTTAACTGCATTATTCCTTGATCTTTCGATGAGTAAAGACCTATCAAAATAGCTCTATTGAGTCGCGTACCAAACATCATACTGAGATTTTCTCCCCAGTTGGTTGTTAGGTTTTCATAAGACTCCTCAAAACTGGCCAATGCTTGTAGATTTAATCCTAAATTATCCAACGTGGTGCCACGCGCGTTGAGTTGTAATCCTCGAAGAAGGTTATTTGTTAATTCGCTGGTGATCGTTTCATCTAACACTGCGAGTGCCTGATTGTACGAGCCATGATGATTTAACGCATAGATATAGTTCAAGATTACGTAGGTGAAGGAGCTCTTGTTGATGTTGTAAAATTTTCTCGCAAGCTCATAGTTATTTTTGCTTATGGTTAAGTAATCTTGAATATGTCCTAACTTTTGATGTAATTTGCCCAGCATAGTGTTGTCATTAATCAATGCCGGGTGCTCTTCGCCAAAAAGTTGCTGTTTTCTTTTTATAGTCTCTTCGATAATTGATTTTGCTTTATCAAATTGGCCTAAATTGTCGTAACAAATTGCCATGTTACGTGAAATATCTAGCGACCAATTATCTGTGTTGTAATTGATAAAATCTATAATTGATAGCGCTTTTTCGTAATGTTGAATAGCCTGCGAATCTTGACCTTTTGCTCTGAGAAGGTTTCCAAAAACTGACTCAATATAAGCTGCATCAAAACTCTTAGGCTGGTTGATTAATCCTGTAGCCTTTTCTAGTTGCTGGAGGGCTTTGTCAAATTCACCTAGGGTAATATGTGCTGTTGCCAACTGAACATAGTCAGTTGCGGTTAAGTCAATACTATGCTCTTTTTTCAACATAAAAGCTTCTTGCTGAAGATAAGCTGCGGCTCTTTCATCGCCAATTTTGTATTGCACATCACCTAATACATTGAGTAAGCGAGCCTTAGCTGATGGTGATTTTTCCAATGATTCATGGGTATGCTGTTCGGCCGCTTGAATCAGTTCTTTTACACTAATGTCTTCACCGCGCGTATTACTTGGTGAAGCGGCATCAAATATGTTGGTCAGCAAGGTGATAACCTGTGTCGAGGTAGCGACTTCTTGCTCTAACTTTTGTTTTTCTCTAGCAAGGTTATCGCTCAAATTCAGACTAATAATCAAGCCACTACATAAACTCAGTACTAATGCTGTGCTAAGGCTAAATGTAACAGGATGGCGCTTGAATAGCTTTTTGAGCTTATAGGCCACACTGGGTTCTGTTGCCTGTACTTCCTCTTCGTTTAGATAATGATGTATGTCGCGTGTAAAATCTTGAGCGCTTGCATAACGGTTAACAGCATCTTTATCTAGCGCTTTAGCAATAATGTTATCTAAGTCGCCTCGAAGTTGTTGAGAATTTAAGGGTGAGCTGGATAATTGAATGCTTGAACTTGCTTTAGGCGCAGTGCTAAAACAAACGGTATTAACAATGTATTCTACACCTTGGTCATCTAATAAATGTGGGGTTCTGCCAGTGAGTAGTTTGAACAACAGTGCACCCAACCCATAGATGTCAGTTGCGGTCGTTATGCGCTCCCCTCTTATTTGTTCAGGACTAGCATAGGCAAGTGTAGCATTATTGAATGCACGTGTTTGTTGCGTGTTTTCGGTATGTAAAATCTTACTTATACCAAAATCGAGTAGCTTAACCTGTCCTTGATTATTGACCAAAATATTTTCAGGTTTTATATCACCGTGAACAATTAACTGCGAGTGAGCATAACTGACAGCTTTACACGCATCTAAAAATAAATTTAATCTTGCCCTAAGGCTTAATTGTTGCTCTTGGCAGTATTGCGTTATGGATACCCCTTCAACATATTCCATCACTAGGTATGGTCTTTTGTCTTCGGTCGCACCACCATCAAACAACATGGCAATATTGGGGTGTTGCATTTGAGCGAGTATTTGTCGTTCTTTTTGAAAGTACTTATGCTCCTCATCACTAGCAAAACTAGGCGCTATTTTTATGGCAATGTTTTGTTTATATGAATCGTCGGCACGTTCGGCAAGAAACACTACCCCCATACCACCTCGGCCAATTTCTTTAAGAATGCGATATTGCCCTAATAATTGTCCGTGGTGTAATTGATGGCTCCACTCTTTAATACTGTCTGCAATTATGTTCTGCGAAAAATCATTGAGTGCTTCTACTTTCTGTGACGCTATATGCCCCAGTAATTTGATGACCTCCTGTCGCTCTTCTTCACTGCAACCACTGTTAGCCAAAAATTCAAGTTGTTGTTGTTTTTCTAGATTTTGACAAGCGTCAAAAAGGTACTTAATACGTTTTAGATCAGACATGGTTTTAGTTATTTGCAGACAATAAGCGGTCGTATAAAAAAGAACGAGCAAAAGTGAGCTCTCGCTCTACCGTACGTAGGCTAATAGCTAGGGTATCTGCAACTTTTTGTTGCGAGAGGCCCGCGAAGTAATGCAACTCTATAATCGCTTCTGTTCGTTTACCCAAGGCACAAATCTGACTAATGCACTGCTCAAATGCCAATATGTTCTCGGTTGCGTCTTGCTCACCGAGTAACTCGTCAAGCCACTGAGTTTTTGCAACACTGCCACCACGCTTATTGGCTGATTTTGCCCGAATATAGTCAATAATTAGGTGTCGCATAGTTTTGGCTGCGGTTCTGAATAAATGTGCTTTGCTTTGAAAGCTAAGTCGCGCCTCCATCAGTTTTACGCATGCTTCGTGTACAACTTCTGTTGTTTGAATTGTTATATTGTTGCCATGTTGAGACAAGATTCGACTGGAACAGGCTTTTAACTCCTGATACAGAGCACCGTTTGTTAACAGCTCTTCTGGGTAGAATATAGGGTCGATATCGGTTGCTATATCATTATCTGGGTACAAGGTAACTCACCTTAATTTCAAAAGTTGCATAGAGTATTTCTTACTAGAAAAACTTCAGAATGCATAAAATTTTGATCGCTTGCATTCATTATTTCACTATTAAAAGGCTGAACATATCAGACATCTTAATGAGAGCGGATTGAACTTGTAGCTCGTATTCGTAGCTTTTAGCAGCACCTTTATATAACAAGGTACTTTCGCAGTGCAATTATTTCACAAAGTAATGAAATTACGTAGGAGAAATGATAAACAAAAACTGCGTTTTGGATTATTAACCCCATTTTCTTATTTACTTCTCGCTTTTTAGATATGCCAATGAACAAAAACCTCTGTCCTATTGGTTAGCGCCAACTTCAAGGATACATGCATCAAATTAGATACAACAACGGCTCTTTTGAATACTATTTGGAAAAAAGAAAATAAATTTGGCGGGTAAGCGTAAATATTTCCGAATATGAATTTAGCCATGTTTTTCCGAGTTATTCGTCCTTCGGATTGCCTATCTTAGTATTACTAGTCAACTTGGGCTGACGGTTGAACGAAAACAAACGTGGATAAATTTATCAGTGCTAAAAGGCAACATTGTTGTAGGCACAACTTTATTGGGAGTAAATATGCCGTTTTATCTACAAAAGACGTTCGTTCGTAGCGTGGTCGCTGCGGGTGTTTTGAATGCGCTTATGAGCCAAAGCGCCTTAGCAGAAGTCAAAGGTGATGCCGCTTTTGGCGGAAGTTCATTTAAGATGATTTCGCTTGATGAGGGGAAAGCGAGATTTAATAGTAACCTAACGGTTGCAGAACGAGCTGCAATAGATGCCAGTGGTCGTATATTAGTCACGGGAATAATCACCGACGCCACAAGTGGCAATGCTAGCGTCTACATAGAACGTCGTTTGGCTGATAATAGCTTAGATCCTAGTTTTGGTACTGGCGGTAAAGTGAAAATCGTAAATGCCGCTGCACCAATACAGGGTAATACAGTTGCTGTGGATAGTTCAGGTCGGATTTTAGTGGCCGCTGAGAGCATAGGAACGTCGTCAGGCGGCAATAATGAATTGGTTTTGTATCGCCTTACTGATAGTGGTGTGGTTGATACGAGTTTTGGCACAGCAGGCAAAGCAACAAGTAATTTGGGTGACCAAAGTTCGAATGTCTCCATTGTGGCTATCGAGTTTGATAGTCAAGGTCGCATTATCGTAGGCGGAAAGATTGAGCAAACTGGAGACGATGGATTCATCGCTAGATTTGATGCAAATGGTTTATCAGATACGGCATTCAATAGCGTGGGCTATCTTGTTCTTGGTGCTGGTGCAGGTAATGACTTTGTTTATTCGCTAAAAGTAGACAGCAGCGACAAGATTATTGTAAGTGGAGCTAAGGGTGGTTTTCCGGTGCTACACCGTATTAACACTGACGGTACGCTTGATACTGGTTTCGGTACGGGAGGCGAAATATTGCTTAACCGACAAGCAACTAACGCCAATACAGCGCTTAGTGTAGCGCTCGATCTAAGTGGTCGAATATTAGTAACTACAGGCGAAAATGATGCGACCAATCAAATTTTTAACCTATATCGCTACAACAGCAATGGTGGGCTAGATACAAGCTTTGCAGACAATGGTTGGTTTGGTGTTAGCTTGGCGAGTGGCTCCGACGATTATAATACCGCAACTCATGTAGAAGTGGATAGTCGAGGTAGGATTTTACTCGGTGGTGAAGTATTCGATGGCGTAAAGTCGATATCATACTCTGCGCTGCTGCGACTGAAGGATAACGGTGTTCTCGATACGAGTTTCGGTAGCGGAGGCATTGCGCGTTATTACTTAGAAACAGGGGGATCGGTGACGGCTCCTTTGTTAATACATGAAGGGATAAATGGCGATTTAGATATCATTTCTCAACAAGGTGGCTATGTAGGCTCTGATTTGGGTTGGATTAAGGTTGATGCCAATGGTCAAACAAACAGGCCATTTGCAAAGAGTGGCTTAATAGTGCCAGGAGCCAAGACTTTAAGCGTGGATTTTGACCAAAACAGCCAAAATAGCTATGTGTTTACTGACAGTCAAGATCGCGTCATCGTTATTGGTAACGGGAGTGACAGCAGTAAAACCACCGAATCAGACGCATATGTGCGCCGCTATTTGCCCAATGGGACGTTGGATACAGGTTTTGCATCAGCTGGCACTCTATTACAACATTTTGGACCTGATGATTTCATCTCGGCAGCCGAGCTCGATGCTGATGATAACTTGTGGTTATCTGTTGGTGTCAATTGGCGAACTACTGACTATAAGCTGCTTAAAATAACCCCTAATGGGCAACTGGATACTAGCTGGGGGACTGGCGGCATTTTAGATTATAATGCTGGCTTTCGCCCCAGAGTATTTTTACCACAGGCAAACGGTGGCGTTGTAGTCGCATTTAATAAATATGCGCTTACTCGTTATAACGCTGATGGCAGCATAGATACGAGTTTTGCAGATAGTGGCACCTTCACAATGGGAGGGGTAGGAGTTAATGATCACTTACAATATGTCGATTACGATAGCCAAGGACGATTCTTATTGGCAGGTACGCGCACTCGCTCAACCATGGCAATACGAGTGAATGCTGATGGTACATTAGATACATCCTATGGTAGCGGCGGAGCTACGATTACTGCGCGAGCTGACACAGGTCGTGCCTTTTTTCAAGGAGCCTTAGTTGATGGTGATAACTTATGGCTTACTTTTTCAGATTACGATGCTGGTTATGTCAATTCTGGCTTCCTTTTCCGTTTAGATGCCAATGGGGCGGCTGATACGACATTTAATAGTGGGCAACACTTGGTAATAGCCAATAAAAATACTACTGGGTATGATCTTTTTCCGTTTACGCTGACAAAAGATACTCAAGGCCGTCTCTTGCTTTCTGGGGAGACACGAGCCGACAGCGGATACGGAAGCCCATATGTGCAACGTTTAAATGGCGATGGTTCACCAGACACAGCTTTTGCAACTGACGGAATTAAGAGTTTTGATTTTAATGGTAATGGCAACTTTCAAAGTCTAGCGATTAAGGCGAATGGAGGCTTGGTGGTTGCTGGTGGTTGGGGACTTAATGGTAATCGTGAATTTATCATGCACTTAACAGAAAATAGCTCTCCGCAGATTTCAGGTGCACCGACTACATCAGTTAACCAAAATTCAATCTATCAGTTTACGCCAACGGCAACAGATGCCGACGGCGATACATTAACTTTTAGTATCAAAAATAAGCCGAATTGGGCTAGCTTTGACGGCATTACAGGAGCTTTGTCGGGTGTACCGCGTCAAGCTGATGTAGGAACATATAGAGATTTAGTTATTTCGGTCAGCGATGGTCGCGAGATCGTTGATATGGCACCTTTTAGTATTACTGCCATCAACGTTAACGATTCACCAGTTGGTAAAGTGACGATCTCGGCAAGTACGCCGAATGGCCAAACGCTGGTAGCAAGCAATAGCTTATCTGATGCAGATGGGTTAGGTGCCATAACTTACAGTTGGCTTCGAAATGGCAGTCAAATTGCCACTGGTAGTGAATACGAGTTAGCACTAGCTGATAAAGATAAAACGATAACTGTGCGTGCAAACTACACTGATGGATTTGGCAAAAATGAAAGTGTAACCAGTGGGCCAGCCGTTGCGGTTGAAAACTTCTTTAGCGCTGATGCTGATCAAGATGGTTTGAACAATGCTGAAGAATTATTGCTTGGTACTGACTATCAAAATGCCGATAGCGACGGTGATGGTATCAATGATAGAGATGATTTGTTCCCATTAGATGCAACTGAATCGCTTGACAATGACAGTGACGGCATTGGCAATAATGCGGATACCGATGATGATAACGATGGCGTGCTGGATGTAAATGACGCGTTTCCATTTGATTCAAGTGAAAGCATTGATACTGACAATGACGGCATTGGTAATAATGCGGATAACGATGACGACAATGATGGTATCCCTGATAATGAAGACACTGATCCGTTAAACCCACAAGTGGGAGACACGGAAGCGCCAGTATTTGGTGAATTATCACCGTTAATATTTGAGGCAACAGGAGCACTAAGTGCTATCGTGTTACCAATTCCTGATGTCACAGATAATTCGAGTATTGCCCCAACTATTATTTCTGATATGCCTGATGAATTAGCGCTGGGAGACTATACCATCACATGGACTGCAACAGATGTCGCGGGAAATGAATCAACTGCGCAGCAACAACTGTCGATAATAGATACAACAGCTCCTGTATTTGGTGAACTTGCATCATTGGTAGTAAACGCAAGTGGGCGATTGACAGATGTTTTAAGAGTGATAGATGTTACAGCTAATGACGTAGTTGACGGTGAAGTCGTTGTCACAATTTTAGGAGAAAGTCGTTTAACGTCAGGCAAACACCAAGTTGAATTGCAAGCAACCGATTCGACAGGTAATAACGCAAACACGACGTTAGATGTGACAATTTTACCTGAGCTGAGTGTTGCATCGAAAATGGTTGTTGAAGCTGGCGGTGAATTTCCACTTGCGATGAGTTTAAGTGGTGAAGCACCGAGTTATCCTGTAGAAATCAACTATGTATTACTGGAAAATGGTGTAGAGATTACGCAGCAAAGTGCAAGCATTGCATCAGGAACAGTAGGGCAGGTTATGGTTTCGATTCCAGAGAACATATCGCCTGAAGGCAACTTGATGTTAATCGTAGAGGATGTGACGCAGGCATTTGTTGATACTAATGGACAAGCACAATTAACAGTGATTGAGCGTAATCTTGCACCAACGTTAACGATTGATGTCGTTCAGCAAAATAAAGTTGGTACATTGATTGATATCACCAGTGGAGACGTGGTGATTAACGCACAAGTCAAGGATGTGAATTTGCGCGATAACCATGAGGTAACGTGGAAGGTTGTAGACAATGCATTTGTCGGAGCTGAAAACGTTGCAGAAGAGAGAGCCTTTAGCTACAGCTTTGACCCAAGCAACTTAGAAGCTGGTACTTATTCGATTGATGTCACGGTAACAGAAACTAACAATGATACGCCTCTAAGCAGCATGCGACGTGTATCGCTAACCGTTGAATCACTGGAAGAGTTATCGGCAAGTGTAGATACAGACCAAGATGGTATCGCTGATAGCGAAGAAGGTTATTCTGATACTGATGGTGATGGTATTGTCGATTATCTTGATAATGACAGTAATACTGAGCGATTACCGATTGTTGATAGTAGCGAACCAATGCAAACCGAAACAGGTATTCAAATGGCATTAGGAGCGTTATCAGGTGCGACTAGTAATAGCAATGGCGCAGGGATGACAACCGAAGAGTTGGCGAAAATCATTGAGTCAATACCGGGCGCAGCAGACATTCAAGATGCGCATTTTGAGCCTGTCACGCCAATACTAGACTTTACACTAAGTGGTTTGAATCAAGTCGGTCAAACGGTCGCAGTTGTTGTGCCATTAAGTGCAGGAGCCCAGTTGCCAGAAGGTGCACAATATCGCAAGTATAGTGTCGCGCAAGGTTGGTTTAACTTTGTTGAAGACGCAAATAACAGTATCGCTTCAGCACCACTTTCTGTCGATGGTAACTGCCCAGCGCCAGAATCAACAGCCTATACACTAGGATTAACGGCAGGCGATAATTGTATGTTGTTAAGAATTGAAGATGGTGGCGCGAATGACGCAGATGGCCAAGCAAACGGAGTGATTGAAGATCCGGGAGTCATTGTTACAGAAGTTCCAAACCAGGCACCGGTTGCGGTTGCCGATACTGCTGAAACCTTGAATACACAATCAGTGATTATCGATGTACTAACAAATGATACGGACACTGACGGCGATAGCTTGATGGTAACAGAGGTAAGCGTTGATCAAGGTAGTGTGGAAATACTGAGTGATAACACGTTGAAGTATACGCCACTAAGTGATTATGTCGGTACAGTGACCATTCAGTATCAAGTAAGTGATGGTCATGGTGGTTCAGCTCAAGGGCAAGTGACAGTTAATGTAAATGCACCACTAATACCAGCAGAACCTGAACAGGAAGCGAAAAAGAGTTCTGGAGGTAGCATTTCCATTCTTGGCATGATCGCGTTAATACTAATCGCTGTGCGTCGACAAATTCATAATCGATAAACAGAACGTTTTATATACCTAATTTAGGTTGTTAATTCAAAGGCTCCATATAGGAGTCTTTGAATTATATTTTATGATCGATTTATACGGCATTCTGAGTAAGTGAAAGCGTTTTCGTAAATAGCTTTTTTCGCTTAACCAACAAATAACACCCAGAGATCACAAAAAAACTCGGCAATAGACTTAAAAATAACCAGAGCACTTTAACTGGCCAACCTAAAAATTCGCCAATGTGAAACTTGTACTTGAAGTGCCAAACCTGAGTGGCGATGCTCGCTTTGCTGGCATCGAAAGTAGAAAGCACATTTCCTGAAGGTATATCTACCCAGCTCCAGCTATAAGCATGGCTTTCATCGGGCATTTTTAGTCGTAACTTAAGCGGCTCACCTGAGTTTTGAGGTAAATATACTCGATACACCAAACTGCCAACGAGCGCATGTTTTCCTACTTGATAAGTTCGATCTAGTTCATCATTAGTATATTTGTACGAACCATTTGATTCAACTTTGGCTTTATTAGCTTTGTTATTATCAAATTTGGCAGTTTCAACTTGGCCGAAGGTTAGCCATTCAACAATCTGTTTAGTAGCCGGTTTCCAATGAAAGGCCATGCCTGAGAATGCGATTAATATCAGCGGAATTGCGGCAAATACACCTAAAGTAGTATGCAATTGATAAAAAAGGGTTTTGGGCTTGCTGCGCCACTTTATCTTTAATCGCTTTAATCGGTGTTTGGGTTTTAGCCATAAAAAACAGCCAAGTATTACTTCGATTATCAACGAAAGACTGGCGATAGACATCCATACTTTGAATGGCTTGTTGCTCGACTCGGTTTGGTAAAGCAGCCAACGGTGCCATGCCATAACAAAGCCATAAAATGTGTCGTAGTAGTTGTGCTTGAGTAGTATATCTCCTGAATACGGATTGATGTTCAAATACTCGCCACTGGTTAACGACACAAGCCAAGGTTTATCTTGTGCTGTTTCTTGCTGAATAAACTTGATTTTAATGTTGGTCGCAGATTCGATTTGCTTCGTCAAAGTAGACAAAGATAAATGTGATTGCTGTTGGCCACTGTTTGTTGGGAGGCGCCAATAATCAGGATTTACTATTGCTTGAATATCTTTCGCATATAACAGCAGAGCCCCAGAAAGGCTTAAGTTCAGTAGTAGTAATCCGGCAAATGCCGCTAATGCTAAGTGTATTCGTCTGATCCAAGTTTTTAACACAAATGGCTACCCAGTTAATTATTCTTGCAATGAATTGTTCTTAAAGGGAGCTAACATCAGTAAGCTCCCTAAGCTCAATTACTTTTGTCGGCTAAAATTGATAATTAACGCCCATATTCACTGTGGTTCCCAAGCCTTTCACGTTATAGCCCTTGTAGGTGTAGGCTTGTGATTTTGCTGGGTAATAGTCTTGATTAAACAAATTTTCAATGCCTATAAACGCTGACCAAGCATTATCAAAGACGTAGCGGCCGCTCAGGTTTACCACGTGATAGCTGTCAATTGGCCCTTGGTCACCGACATATTCGCCATTCACCTGTTCAAACTTCTTGCGATCGCCAACATATAAGTAATTAACCGTTAAATCTGCGTTATTGGTTGGTTTCCAGTTAACATTGATCGTACCTTTGGGCGCGCTTATTTGCTTAGCGCCTAAATACTCATCGTTAGCTGTATCTTTACCTTCAACCCAAGCATAGCTTGCGGTTACTGCTAACTCAGGGGAAATCGTGTAGTGCGCTAATGCCTCGTAGCCGTATATCTCTTGTGGCGCTCTAACAGGTAAATAAACACCGGTTGCTTCATCATACTTATTAGTTGTGCCTAACTCAGAGCTACTGCGATACGCTGAAAATTCTATGTGTAGATTATCAATATCTGAAACAAAGCCTACTTCATAGTTGTCAATAATCGATGCTTCTGTGCGTATTAAACTGATATCTGTAACTGTTGCAGTACGAAGTAGACGACCAATATCAGAAATATCAGCGCCTTGAGAATAATTAGCAAAAGGCTGGAAAGTGTCTGCTATGTTATAGCGAATACCAAAGTTATAGGTGGTAGCACGGTAATTTAAAGTGTCGCCTTTTACATTTACTGGCACTGAGCAAGTTTCAGGCGTACGGCAAAGCTTGAGTGTACTGTAGTCGTCAACCGCTAAATCAATTTCCTCTCGGCGAATACCGGCCTTAATGATTAGGTCGTCGTTATATACCCATTTACTTTGCATGAAACCCGCAAGGTTTTCCATGTCCATCTCTGGTACCCAAACACGTCCATCTACTAGTGGCTGAGAAGTGACGTCGTTTAACGCATCGATGCCATAAATGAGTGTGGTTTCAAGGTTGTCCCATTCAAATTGACTATTGAACGTCACTCTTAAACCGTCTTTTTCCGATTTGATAAGTGATTGACCACCTTCATACCCTTCGCTTGGGTTAGATAGAGAGGAGGAGAAAAAGAAAATGTTTTCGATTTTTTGTGAATAGGCATCGATCACCATTTGCGTGTTTTCAAACAGTGCTTCATCGCTATATTTCACCATTAGGTTGTCATTTTTAGGCCCTTGAGGAACGCCAGGCTTAACGGTTCCCTCTGGCGCTTTTATCGCGTGAGACTTAACGCCAGTGTTAACGCTACCAGTCACGTCGATTAAGTCACTGTCTTGCTCTGAGCGATAGTGGTTATATGTAAGTTGAAGTGACTTGTCTTCATCAAACTGGTAGCCAAATTTAGAAAAGTAATTTTGAACTTTGGCATCAGACAAACCGTAAATTAAGCCGAGAACATCACCTTCAGCATCGCGTTGAACGCCATTTTCTTCATAACTGGCATTCAATACGTAGCTGAATTTGTTAATGCTACCGTCAATTGAGGCTTCAAAACGCTGGCCTGCGCTGTCTTCAAATTTTACCGCGCTGAATCGGCTAGATAAGCTAACGCTGCCGTTAACTTGATCATTTTCATTCGGTTTTTTGGTGATGTAATTAATGATGCCACCTGCAGCGCCATTGCCGTAAACAGACGTTGCACCTTTAATTACTTCAATGCGTTGAATAACGTTTGGATCAAGTGTTCTTATCCCAAGTGAGCCATTTCTAAGAGGTGTTGACTGCGGCACACCGTCAATCATAACTAACGGAGAACGGCCGCGAAGCGTTTGCGCTGAGTTACTTGAAGAGCCTGTATTCGGGGCTAAACCCGGCACTAACGCGGCAAGCAAGGATTGTAATTCGGACGAAACCCTTAACTGTGCTTCAATTTCTTCTCGATTGATGATCGTAATCGTAGCTGGCACTTCATCTATACTCTCAACGATGCGGCTGCCAGTAACAACTATGCGTTCGACGTTTGTTACTTGGTTATCTTGAACAGTATTTGTTTGAGCATTCAGGTTGGTGGCTATAAGTATGGATAATAGGCTTATTTTTGTTCTTAGCATTTTAGTGTATTTACGGTTGGTTACAAAAAGCATGTGAATCTTAATGTTAATAGTTATCATTTGCAATTGCTTTTTCTTTGTTGAGATAAAATAGTGTTAATACACACTATCTATGGCGTGGTGTTTAGCTGTATAAAAATGGTAGCGTTTGTTATTTAGAATGCCTTCAATCTGGTGTCACTTTAAAAACACAAGTTGGCGTGAGTTAGATTGGTATTAGTCTTGAGAAAAGGTAATACAAGAGTCAACATTGGAGCCTCGTATTCATCTATTATCAATAACAAGAAACACCAATCATTACAATTGGTGTTTTGAGATTCACTGCTTGAAAGTAAATTAAGATTATTGCTTAAGTCGACGTGATGCTAAGCCAATTACACCCAATAAAAAGACGGCAAGTGTAGTTGGTTCAGGAATGTCTCTTGTATTAATGTCTAGAACAACGAGAGTTCTTGAATCGAAGCTCAATCCTGCCCAATCAATAGCAATTGCACCTGCGGTAAAGTCAATATTACTGAGAGTAAAGCCACTCATATTGGTTGCACCATTTATTGATACACTTGAAATCGACATATCAAAGTTAAACAACTCAAGCCCGTTGCTTATACTCATGCCATTTGCGGTAGCAGAAGGCGAGCCTAGGCTCCAAGATGTTGAACCATCATAAAAATAGTCAAAGATTATCTGAGTATCGTTTGCACTTATTGTAAAATAAGTATCAAAATCATCAGTGGTGCTACCCGCGGTAAACGAACCAGGGCTCCCCAATAAATTGTATGTTGAACCATTAAAATAGTATTGCCAATCGATAGTGTCACCAATTAATCCAGCATGGGTAGGCCCAACACTGAAAAATACGAATACAATTGCGGCTAATAGTTTGTTTTTCATGATGCCTCCAAGAAGTCATGTGCACGCAATCGTTGTGCATAATGCACGCCAAAAAAAATTGTAACGCTTAAACAGAGAGTTGGAGTGTCCTTGTTTCTTAAATTATTTTTTTTGTAAAAAAGCCTGACAGTTTTTAGGGGCTTTTGCCTGCTGCTTTTTTAAGGCACTCACCAAATCAACCACGGTACCGCCAGCGACACCATCTGGATCATAAAGGCTAGTAGTGAAGTTTTCAGAGTATTGTTCAAGCAGCTCAATATATCGTTTGACTAAACGTTCGTCGTCAATTTTGCCCACCAAACTATCTAGCATCAATTCTGCCCAGCCAATGGTTTGCTGAACAAGACTCTGATTATTGTGACTAGATGTTGAATAAACGCCACCCACTATGCGGACATTCTCAGTTTCAACATGAGATAAGATCGCTCTAATGTGCATAATGAGCGCTGGCGAGTTATCGAAGTGCTTAGGCGCTCTGGGAAATACCGTCTCTAACCAGTGTCTAAGTGTTTTTAGTAATGCCATTAACTCATAGTTCTCTGGTTGCTAGTGGTTATTCGATAAAAATAACTATGTCACACCATAAGGGGAAATCAAGGGGCATTAGTCATTGTCATCATTCGTAAGCAAATTGAACTGTAACTTTGTGGTTTAAAATTTGTTTCGTTTGTGTTTACTTGTTAAGTGTAAATACTTATCATATTTCAGAAATCATACGTTAATTATTAGGGATGATAGTTAAATGTTCAAAATGGATGTCTATTAAACAGCTATATAAACAATTTCATCCCTAATAACAATTCATAGGGATACTAATGCATCAAAAATTCATCATCTTGCTTTTACTGCTTGTCAGTTTAAGCAGCTTTTCTGTGTTTGGACAAGAATACGAATTGGACTCAACTGTTACTTCATATTTTGCCGATTTTAATGGTGATACTGTAGCAGATATATTAGTTCAAGCTAACGATAGTGGAGAAGAATCCTATATCATTTATGGAGCAATTGTTGGAGAAAAAGTTAAGTTCTTAGCAAGTAATAAATTGATGTTAACAGCAACGATAGATGGTAATTTATGGTCGGCTGAAGCAGCTAATATAGTCACTGCAGACGTTAATGGAGATGATATTAGCGACGTCACACTTTTCTTTAAAGACGTCTCACAAGCTTATACCTATTTCGGTTCCAAGAATGGCATTGAGTTAGCTGGGACACCAAGCTTTCAATATACAGAGCAGCAGTTGCCTTGGTTAGCAAATAATAGCGATTATGATGCTTATTCTGGTGATTTTAATGGGGATGGTTTCGTAGATGTTTTAACGATTTCACAAGAAAAGCAACCACACATATTAATGCAAAGTAACAGAGAAGGACAGTTATCCGTAGCGCAAATAATAAAGAAAAATGTTAAATGGGGAAAAAACAAAGCTGAAAAATTAATAATTAAAGATATTAATAATGACGGCAAAGATGATGTTTTTGCGCTAGCAAATGAAAAGGAAAAGTTTCATTACCAAATGCTTACTGATGAAAGTGGTTTTATTGGCAAAGCCAAAAAAATAAAAAATAAGCTGAAAGAAAAATACTGGAATAACAATGATTTTAGAGTTATAACTGCGGACGCTAATAATGATAATTTGTTGGATTTAATTCGCCTTAACAATATGCCGGGGGGGATTGACGAAAATGGTGATGAAGTTGCCTCGGAAGAACATGCTGATGTTGATGACATCAATGATGACTGTGATCAACTGTTTTATTCAGCCAATGGCAGTGAAGGTACTACGTGTGTGCCTTGGAATCAAGCTACAGCGAAAGAGAAAGGAGCAAGAAATGTATCACTTGCAATGGCTAAGAGTAATGCTGAATATTGTTTAAACCCATACTCTCATAATACTTCGATTGATAGTGAACAGCTTTTAATCGGCGATGGTTGTGAAACGCTTCCACCACCATCTACTCCAACATCATACCCTAGTGTCGTAGGCGGTAGTTATCATCCGATTGGCTCAACCATAACTGTTTCTCTACAGGCAGTTCCTCTTGCCGACTATTATCAGGTATTCATAAGTACTTATGATGGAGGCTACAAATTAGCTAAAACAACTTTTAACACTTCGGCTTCAGTTACTGTTCGAAGTACTTATGGCTACAACTATATTAAGTATAGTGCGTGTAGATTTGAGTCTAGCTGTAGTGGCTTAAGCCCTTATCGTCGTATTTACGCATACACGGCGCCAGGAACACCATCGTATTTAAATTCTAATGATTACTCGGTGGGTACAGGGCAAGGCTATAATTTAACTTTTGCTGCTTCAGGTGGCTCAGCCGATGGTGCCAAATATTATTTGCAAGAATCATTTGATGGTGGTGATTATTCTACAGTGTGCACGAAGACTCGTTCTACATGGCGTGAGCAATCGTATACTTGTCCTATTGCTGGTAAATCTACAGCGGGCACCTATCGATATCGTGTATATGCCTGCAATCCTAAAAACGTTGGTTGTGGTGGAACTAGGTATAGTTCGAATGTTGTAGTAACAATGCCAGTACCAGGGCCACCTGCTTCCTTTACTGCTTCCCCTAGTACCTTACCTTATGGTGGAACAACAACATTGAACTGGTCAAAGCCTAGTAACTATAGCGGTTCAGTTTATTACAATATTTATACAAAAAAACCAGGCAAGAACCGATGGAGATGGAAGTATAATCTAACCTCAACTAGTATACCACGAGGGCCTCTAAACTTATCGGGTACGCATGATTTTGATATAGAAGCATGTAATTCTTCAGGTGTTTGTGGGCCTACTAAATCACTTAGCGTTATTGTTCTACTTCCAACAGTAGCCACACCAGTCATTTCGCCAAATGGAGGTTCGCATAATGACAGTGTTAACGTCAGTATCAGCACTTCGACCAACGACGCTATCATTTATTATTCAACCGATGGTTCCCCCCCCTCGACTGTTTATACCGGCACTTTCACTTTAACAAGCTCTAAAAACGTGAAAACTTTAGCAAAAAAAACCGGCTACAATAACAGCGCTCAAAAAAGTGCTAGCTTTACTATCAAACAACCTTTAGTTGCAACTATTGATCTCTTTGAATGGCAGCCAAGTACTGTGGAGGTTGGTAAGCCAGCCACTTTTTATTGGGAAACCACCAATATCAATAAGTGTTACGCGCCATTCACTCAAACCTTAGAAAGAGCAAGCAGTGGTCGTTCAGGTCCTCATGTTTACGACAAGCCTGCTACAAAAACCACCAAATGGTACTGTGAAGATATTTATGGTAACCGCATTCCTGAAACTGGTTATTTAGAAGCTACACTTACCATTGTTCAAGGCAATACTACTCCGGTAATTTCTGGTTCGCCATCGACTAGTGCAACGGTAGGTCAAGTCTACAGCTTCACTCCAAATGCGGTAGATGCTGATAATGATACTTTAACCTTTAGTATTATAAACAAACCAGCTTGGGCCAGTTTTAATGTCAGAACCGGGGAGATATTTGGCAAACCACAGGCCGCTGATGTAGCCACTTATAGCAATGTCGTGATTGCCGTTACCGACGGTATAGTTGCTCAACCAGTTGAATTATCGCCTTTTACTCTTGAAGTAATGTCGGCGGTTCCTGCACGAAAAATACTTTACATCCACACAGATATGCTTGGTACGCCTGTTGCCGAAACAAATGATAAAGGAGACGTACAATAATGGAATTGCTCAAAACTTTGCGAAAACATAGAACACAAATTTTTCAACTTAGTCAAATGATCAAAAAAGTTGTGCAACCCTGCCTGCTATTATCATCAATCCTATTACTTGGAGGCTCTGCTTTAGCAGAAGATTCACCCGAAAGAATTACTACACAAGCGGAGGTCAAGAGTAATTACTTACATGCGATCAGTAATACTGTAATTAGCGCAAGTAAGTTTCCAGGTGAATCAATTGGTCTCGCTGATCGCTCAATTCATTGGAATATTGTTGATATGGAAATACCTGGTAATGGTATACCCATTACGGTTAGCCGAACACATAGCCCAGGAGACTTTGGCTGGACAGATTGGTGGCGCCAAGAAATGTATGGCTGGAGTTTAGGGACGCCTAAAATTATAGCAACGTCACGAACTGCAGGAGCGGGCCCAGGCTTACTTGGTGGCTTAAAGGGGTGTAAAAGTAACTTATGGGGGCCACTCAACAATACCTTTAATGTTAGCATTAATGGTGTAGGTGGTTTTCGTCCTGTTGCCAGAAGTACTACTGATAAGATTACGTACCCTGAAAATGTCGTAACCCAATTTGAAAATAACTGGTTATTACTCTGTGAGGATTATACAACTCGCTCAGTTACGTATAACACAGACGACACACAAGAAGGTCAAAATATCACTGGTGGGATAACTCTTTTGTCTCCTCAAGGCATAAAATATCACTTTGCCTATGGGGCGAGAGACAAAATTTGGGGGCTACCTGTTGGTAAGCAAGCGCCGGGTCAGGTAACAGCAGAGCTAGTTTATTATGTTTCAGATATTGAAGATCAATTTGGTAATTACCTAACATATCATTATTCCGGTTTTAATAGTTCTTCAGATAGAAGCAACTCATTCCGTTTAGATAAGATTACTGCGAACGATGGTCGCCAGGTTGATTTTAATTACATAGAAGATGATACCGGAAGACATTTAGATTCAGTGGTATCAGGCTCTCGAGAAGTGATTTATGATTATAGCCAAGAGACTATTAATGGAGAACTGCAACCGATAAATTTAAGTAAAGTCATTTACTTAACTAAAACGCCTCTTGATAAAGATAACATAAAATCAAACGAAGGACTTACATGGGAATACAAGTATCACGATGCTAAAGATCTATCGCCCATTAGACAAGTAAAAACGCCGTGGGGGGCAAGTATCGATTATACCTATCTTTTAGGGGCTATTAGCGAAACATGCTTGATGAAGGATAGTACAAATTATTATTCTACAGGCTTGATATATCCTTCATTAAGAACCACTCCATTTGTTCACACGCGTAATGTTACAGTCAGTGGCAAAAATTACAATTATTCGTATAGTACTGAAGAGCTAGGCGCGGGCAGTAATCGCCAATGGATCACGGAAGTTGTTGGCCCTGAAAACAAACAACGTTTTTACCATGACTGCGAAGAAAGTGAATTGGCTAAAAACCTAACAATTGAAAAACATGAAATATATGAAGTTTCAGGTACTATACCGTTAAAAACTATTGAGAATACATGGATTGCTGTAGATGATGGTGGCGATTTTTATGAATTAGATAGGGTTGGTGTTTACCCGCTTTCTCGTAGTCGTAAAGTGCAAACTCAGCAAAAAGTAACTTTATCAAATGGTGATGTTTATACTACAAATTACCCTGAGCGTAACGCATTTGCTCAAACAACAAAAATAATTGAAAGTAATAATGTAAATAATAAAGCAAGGTACACTAAGTTAGGCTTTCAGCACAACTTTTTTTCTTGGATAATTAATCAGCCAACTACAACGGATGTTAGTGCAACAGACGCAAATTATACTCGGGTGAATGAAACGAGTTATTACCCAGCTGCGCATGCAACTTTTGCTAGCTTACCAAGTGAATATAAGCGTTTCGGTACTTGGATTAAGCGTTTTGATGAATATCACAGCAGTGGGGAGCTAAAAAAAGTAAGCTTGAACGAGAGAATTAAAAATAGTGAAGGAACTGAAGCTAGCACTTCACGTTATGTTACCTTTGATAATTATAAACGCGGAATAGCTCAGGCAATAACCTTTCCTGGCCGTTATAGTGATAGTGCTTCAAGCCGTTTATCTGTGAGCCGTGTAGTTAATGACGATGGCATGATAACCAGCAGCACAGATCTTAATGGCGTTACCACCACTTACGCCTACGATAAGTTAGGTCGTCAAATTGCAATAAACAATTTGGGGACGTGGGCAGACACGTTTATCGATTGGCAGCAAACCGCCACTGGCCGTATCGGCGTAAAAACCCACTGTATACTAAATACCGACTTAACCGCTTGTAATGCAGGTACAACTATTGTTAGCACTACAACAACCTACGATGGCATGTTTAGGCCAGTTAATGTGGCAACTACAGATAATGCAAGCAATATCACTGTTTATAGCCTTACTCGGTACGACTCTGAAAGTAATAAAACCTTCACTTCTTTCCCTTCAAATTCATCAATAGCAAGCGCAGGTGTTCACTTTGATTATGATGGCTTACAACGCCTAAGAGCACAAACAACCACTGGTGGGGGCACGGTTAGCACTGAGTATTTAACTGGCAACAAAATTAGAGTCACTGATGCGGGCAAAAATACGAATAATATTATGCATTCAACCACTACGACTTATTTAGCGTATGGTGTGCCTGATTACAGCCTAGCGACTAGAATAGAATCACCAGAGAGTGTCACGACAGATATTGCTATCAATTTATTTGGCAATATTACCTCGATTACACAATCAGGTAAAAATGGACCTGTAGATATTAGTCAAACGGAATATCGTGCGTACGATTCGCATCAATTCTTGTGTCAAATTAAACGTGATGATGTGGGGGCAATTGTTTTAAATAATAATGTGTTAGGCGAGGTGCAATGGCAAGCGCAAGGACAAATAGCGATTAGTAATACTGAGTGTAACAGCAGTGCCTCCGATGCAAGCAAAGTCAGTTATCGCTATGATAACCTAGGGAATCAGCATCAAATCAGTTATGGCAATAGCGCTACACCGCGCACATTAAGGTTGGATAACAATGGTAATATTAAATCAATTACAGGTGATGGATTTAGTCAAAGCTATAACTACAACAGCCTTAACTTGCTGGAAGACGAAACGCTTAATGTCGATGGCAAAAAGTTAACGTTGGATTATAGTTACAATTCAATGGGATACTTGAATGAGTTAACCTACCCAGATGAAACAGCACCAGTGAAATATTCACCAAATGGGTTTGGTCAAGCAACACAAGCTATTCGATTTGACGGTACGACTATTAATAGCGAGTTTGTTAAGGCAGGTGCAAGCTACTGGCCCAATGGGATTGTAAATACTTTCGTCTATGGTAATGGTTATGTTCATAAAACAGAATTAAACGACCGCTTATTACCTCAATCAATTAGTGATGTTAGTGGCTCCACCGATGCGGTTAGTTTGAGTTATAGATATGACAACAATAGCAATGTCATCCAAATTACAAACCATCGAGAGCCGAATTACAGCTTAACATCACTTACTTATGATGGATTAGATCGTCTAACGGCAACAACTGGTGCAATTATCGGCATAGGTTCGTCACGTATTACCTATGATGGAATAGGAAATATTCGCAGTTACAATAATGATAATGTAGCAAATGGACACAGTTACATTTATAAATACGGGAGCCAAAATCGATTAACAGACATCCTAAATAGCGACAATAGTGCAACTGAATACCAGTTTTCTCAAGCAAACAGCTATGATGAACGCGGTAATGTGACTTTCAATGGTAGGCGACAATTTGAGTATAACCTTGCTAACCAAATGGTTAAATCAGGTGAAAATGAGTACCTTTATGACGGTCATAATCGCCGAATTCGTACCAAAGATAGCAAAGGCACCAGCTACAGCATGTACAGCCAATCAGGACAGTTACTGTATCGTGAAACGACAACAGGTAGTATCAACTATATCTATTTAGGTAACAAGCTGGTAGCAAAAGAAGGTACGGGCGTTGTTTCGCCCAAAAATAATGATGGTGAGACAAGCATTGCCAACTATAAACCATTTGGTGGCATTATTGAGTCAACGATTGATGGTAAGCCATACGCGGACAACCGTGATGAGGTAGGATTCACTGGTCATAAATTCGATACGGATTTAGAGTTAAGTTATATGCAGGCACGATACTATGATCCAGTTATCGGGCGTTTCTATTCGAATGATCCGGTTGGTTGGACTCCTAAAAATCCTGTCATGTCTTTCAATCGGTACTTGTATGTAAATAACAATCCATATAAATATACCGATCCAAATGGTGAATTCTTAGATGCCATAGTTGATATCGGCTTCATAGCATATGACCTTTACGACATGGCTACTAATGGTGTTAATGCAACGAATTCTGCTTCTCTAACAGCTAATGTTGCCGGACTTATGATTCCGGGCGCTACTGGGCTTGGTTTAGCCGTAAGGGCAGGTGATAAAGGTGTCGATGCGGCAAATGTATTACGCAGGACCTGCTGTTTTGTAGCTGGAACTCAGGTATTAACTGAAGACGGCTACAAAAATATTGAAGACGTAAAGTTAGGTGAAAAACTGTGGGCGAAAAATACAGAGACGGGTGAACAGGACTGGAAGCCAGTAACCAAGATTTTTGTAGAGCCAGATCGTGGTATTTTTGAAATCAAATTAGTTGCTAGCGATGGGTTTGAACAAAAAATCCAAGCAACAGATGACCACCCTTTCTATGTAATTGGCAAGGGTTGGAAACAAACTATTGAGTTAAAAGTTGGTGATAAGATTGAAACCGATGGCAATGGAGCTATGGAAGTTGTCAGTGTTATTGATGAGCAAAGACTCGACTTAACATATAATTTTACGGTAGCTGACTTTCATACTTATTACGTTACCAAGAAGAATGTACTCGTTCACAATTGCAATTATATTCCAGCTCCAAAAGAGATTGAGGGAATTTCCGGTTTAACACCAGCGAAACCTAAAACTTCTGTGCAAGGGGGAGGTGGTCTAAGGAAAAGGTGGAAAGACAAAAAAGGCAATATTTATGAATGGGATAGTCAGCATGGTACGCTTGAGAAATACAATAAGCGTGGTAAGCATCAAGGTGAGTTTGATCCTAAGACTGGCGAGCAAACTAAACCCAAGGACAAAAAGAGAGAAGTGGAGCCATAAGTGACTAGAGTAATAAGATACTTCAATAAGAAAGATGAAGCCTTGGGAGGAGAAGTTACTGTTGATGTGTTTTCAATTGATGAGCTAAGACGCTATTTTAACGTTGAGGATGAAAATCCAATGTATGATAGCTTTCCGATAATGGAAAACATTGATCATGAATTCATAAAAAAGGCAGGGATGAACTTTGATTTTGAAACATACGACTATTTTTTAGAGTATAACTAGTTGTAAATTTTGAATCCAAAGCCTCGCAATACTGAAGTGACCCCATAAAGTTGGACTCATTTCTAAGCGGCTACCAAGGCCTGATTTCGATACGCTATCGGACTCAGGCCTTTTAGTTTCAGCTTAATACGTTTGTGATTGTAATATTCTATATATTCTTTAATTGCATTTACCAGCTCATTAACGCTTTTGTACTCATAGCCGTGATACATTTCTGTCTTCAATATGCCGAAGAAGTTTTCTGCAACCGCATTATCTAAGCAATTTCCTTTTCTAGACATGCTTTGTGTTAAGTTTTTGTCTGCAATGATTTTTCTGGGCATCTGGTGTTGGTATTGCCAACCTTGGTCAGAGTGAATGAGTGGTCGCTCATGCCATGCTAACTGATTAATTGCTTTATTTAATGTATCAGTGACTAGATTTAATCTCGGTGAAGTTCCAACCTCATAACTAACGACTTCTTGATTAAACAGGTCAATGATTGGTGACAGATAGACACGCTGGTTAGCTACCTTAAACTCAGTGATATCGGTTACCCACTTTTGATTCGGTTTCACAGCATTAAAGTTTCTGTTAAGCGTATTGTCGATATGCTTACCTGCTGCGCCCCGATAAGACTTATAGCGCTTTGGTCTTACTACTGATTTCAGTGACAATTGCTGCATCAAGCGTTGAACCGTTTTATGGTTAATGAATGTGCCTGCGCTGCGTAATGTTGACGTTATGCGCCTATAACCATACCGCCCTTTGTGAGCATGGAATATGGTCGTAATTTGCTGCTTTATCGCATCATATTTGTCATGACTATCGCCTTTATTGCGATGGTAATAGTAAACACTTTTAGGAAGCTCACTGGCCTTGAGTAAATGCGATAGTTTAAAGTTAGCCTTTAGCTCACTAACTACTTTTGCTTTTTCGTTGTTTGTTTTTCCTGAGCCAAGGCATTCCACTTTTTTAAGACAGCATTCTCCGCTCTGAGGTATTCAAGCTCTTCTCTTAGTTCTTTTTCAGTCATTTCTTTCGAGTTTTTAGCTTTGGCGGGCTTGCGCATGTTTGCTCTGAGTGGTTTCAAGTGAGTTAATTTTCCCGAATTATAAGCGTAAAACCATTCGGATAACATGCCAGGAGAAGACAAATCGAAAAAGGCACTGGTGTAAGTTAAAGACCATCCTTCTCGTTTCATTCGTTGAATCATCTCTATGCGAGCTTCTTTTGTGTAAGGCTTTTGCTTATGCAAAAAAGCATGTTCACCATGAAGACGAAACACTAAACACCAATACCGAATTTGTCGTGAACTGACATTGAATTGTTTTGAGAGCAGACGCGAACCTTTTGTATTGGCTTGCGTTGCAACTTCTAGTTTGAACTCTCTACTGTATGTAGACATAAAAAGACCCCCAGTAATTGGAATGTCCAACTATTGGGGGTCACTTCAGAGCGGGGCTTTGTTTTTTTGGGCTTTGGTGGCTTGGTTGGGAAAATCAACTTACATGTATAGCTTACCCAAAATATTAGATTTACGAGGTAGTTCGTAAAATTTACTAATATGCAGCTAAATATTTACCGGTATTAACGTCAAATACACATTTTTTAACATTTAAAACTGACTGAATAGTTATTCAATAATAATGTATGGCATTTTTTGAACAATTTATCGTCGACTGTTCAAAATGAACTTTTCTACTATAGCTTTCCTAAGAAATTGTTAATTTTTTGGAGCTGTGTGCAATAACCGAAAAAATTCATTTAAAACGATTAATAAAAAAATGGACTTTTGAGTCAGTTATTTACCTTATTGCCTTGGCTACTAACTGGTGATTTACTAATTTTTGCCAGCACCTATTTTTACTCGTGTTCTGCCAACTTATTCTTAGGAGTAGATAACTAATACGTGATGTAAAAATGGGAGTTGGACTCTTTTGAGTAAAACAAAAAAACGATAAACACAACAAATTTAGTTGTTAAGTTTAAGGAAAATGCATGTCTAATAATATTAATAACGTGTTAAAGTCCAGTCTCGTTTGTAGTGCTGTATTATCAGCGTTATCTTCAATGCCTTTATATGCTGCAGAAAATGAAAGTACTGCGGATGAAGGCATGGAACGCATTATGGTTACTTCCCGTAAAAAAGCGGAATCAATCATTGAAGTTCCAATGAGTGTTTCAACAGTTTCTGCGATGGAAATTGCTGACAGAAACTTAGTTAACAAAGAAGATATCTATAGAACGGTAGCTGGTGCTGCGAGCCCTCGTGGAGAATTAATCTTACGTGGTTTAGCGGGTAGTAACGACTCGACCCCTGGCACAACCTCAACTTTTACTGACGGTATCCCGTACGATTTTAGCGATCTTTATGACGTAGAGCGTGTGGAGGTGCTACGTGGCCCTCAAGGTACACTTTACGGTTCAAACGCTATTGGTGGTACTGTTCGTGTAATCACTAAAAAGCCATTGCTTGATGAGTTTGAAGTGAATGGTTCCTTTCAAGTGAACAACCAAAAGCGCACTTCTGGTAATGAGATCCGTGGTTATGCTGCGATCAACATGCCTGTTAGTGACACTATGGCGATGCGCGTAACTGGCTCAATCTCAGATGATCCTAAATCAACCACTAACGTGAATACTGGTGTGCAGGGTTATAACAAAGATGAAATGATCCGTGCGCAACTCTTGTGGCAACCGCAAAGCGATTTTCGTGTAAACGTTTCATACATTCATGAAAACTCACGCGCATTAGGTGATTCTGATTCAGATACATCAACGGGTTTCCATTCATATTACTCAGCAGAGTTAACCGCTAACGAAGATGCGCCTTTTGGCTATGACGTGTCGTTAGGTGCTAGCCCTGACTGTAATTTATCACGCGTTGAATGTTTAAGTGATGGTCCTATCACTACAGCACACCCTAAGTATGCAATTTGGGAACAAATGGATACTCGTGCTTATGATGAAATGGATCTTATCGCGGTAACTATTGATGACGAAGACTTCTTTGGCTTAGGTTCACTGAGCTATGCAGGTTCTTACCGTGAAAATAAAACGGGCGGTATGCAGGATTGGTCGCGTACTGATGGTCAGGACTTGTTCCGTAGCTGGATTATCGATGATTATTCAACTGATCGTGTAACACATGAGTTACGTCTACAGAACAACAATGTAGAAAGTAAGTTTGACTGGACGGTTGGCTACTTCTACGACAAAACTACGTTGGGTGATAGACCAAACGCACAATACCAGTACCACGGTGACGGCGATGAAGGTAAAGCGCTTGCTTCTTATCTTTGGGGCGTATACTGGGAATATCTAGGGGAAACAAATGAAGATGGTGAGTTTGTCCGATATGAATTTCAATCTTTAGATGGTTCAATTAGCCAAGTAATGAATAATATAGCTGAATTAGGTGAGTTTTATTGGAATGACCCTAACATCAACTACAGCCAGGAATCGCTTCGCGATTGGGATAAAGAGCAAGCGCTATTCGGTGAACTTAGCTACATTTTTGATTTAGACGATATGGGTGAGCTAGAGCTAAATGCTGGTATCCGATTCTATGAGTTAGAAGATTCAAGTGAAGAGATCTTACTAGGTATCTGGAATGGTCCAACGCCGACCGTTGCTGAATCTACTGGTAAAGAAAGTGGCAACCGTAAGAAGTTTAGTGCATCTTGGCGTCCGAGTGACAAAATGTCTGTTTATGGTTTGTACTCAGAAGGCTACCGTCCTGGTGGCAACAACTTACCGCAACTTCCGCAATCATGTCGTGATGATCCATTAGCTAAGTTCTACAAGCCTCGCTATGAGTCTGACGAAATTCAAAACTATGAATTAGGTTATAAAGCCTCATTATTAGACAGCAAACTTTCTGTTGCGATGGCGGTTTATCGTATTGATTGGACTGGTGTTCAAGCGCCAATGCGCATGGGTTGTGGTTTCCGCATCACGGCTAATGCTGCAGAAGCTCAAACGCAAGGTTTCGAATTCGAAAGTACGTATAGTATTACTGACGACTTAACGATGACACTTAACTACGGTTATACCGACGCTGAAATGACGTCTGACGTACCTGCACTGCAGGTTGAAAAAGGCGACGAAATGACTATGGTACCAAAATACAATGGTTATTTAGCGTTTGACCAAGGTTTTGAAATCTTTAATCGTCAAGCTTATATTCGTGCTGACTTAGCGGTTTATGGTAAGTACAACTCTTACTTTAAAGGAACTGAGTTAGATGAAATTCCTGCGTACGAAGTTGTTAACCTTTCTGGCCGCATCGAAGTGAACGAAAATACTAAGCTTAGCTTGCACATTAATAACTTACTCGATGAAGAGTACTTTACTTATAAACGTGCAGCGAGTGCTGGTTATTCGGGGGCTCATTGGGCACGTTACGGTAAAGACCGCAACGTTACTTTCCGTATAGATTTCACTTTCTAACGGAAGTTATTTGACGTAACTTATGATGCTGATGGCAACGTGATGTCATCAGCATTTATTACAATCTACTTAATTTAAAAAGTGTTTATGAATAATTGCTTACAACATTCGTTTGGTAAATTCGGTTAGAAAGTATGATCGACGTAAATTATCAACCATACCAACAAAGCAGTTCTGTTTCCGATGAACTTTCAGTAGATAGTACATCTGATATTCATGCTTCAGATATTCAGTGCATTGAAACAGCAATTACTCATAAGGACTTTTCTACCGTTCAATCACTTTGTCAAAAGATTCTTAACCAAAACAGGTATCACACTAAGGCCATTTATTACTTGGCAATGGTTGCTGCTGAGTTTGACCGTTTTGAACAGGCCGTTAGTATTTTAGAGCAAGGGCTAACTTATGCCCCTCAAAATGCGAATTTATGGCGTCTAATGACAAAATATATGTCGCAAAAATGCAGTTATCGTCATGCGATTTTTGCGGCACAAAAGCTTGTTGAACTAGCACCGGATGAAGTGGGCAACTGGCTGTTACTAATTAATAGTTTTGAACAAAGTGCGCAATATGAAGAGGCAATATCAGCGTGTAACAATGCGCTTGAGTTATTCTCTGGTCATCCTGTGTCAAAAGTACAACTCACATTGGTATTAGCTCAGTTGCAGCGCAGCGTTGGTGAACGTTCGGCATGTGAACGTAGTTATCAGCAGTGTTTAACATCAGCGTTGTTTGTTGGTGATGCCTACTGGGGCTTAGCTAATCTTAAAAACTATCAATTTAGTGAACAACAACTATCGTTAATGCTACAAGCGTTTGACCAAGACAAGCGAGGCAATGTTAATCAATCACAGCGGTCAAAATTAGCATTTGCCTTAGCTAAAGCGTATGAAGATCGTGAAGATACACAGCACGCATTTCGCTATTATCGCCTCGCTAATCAATTAAAAACAGTGCACTTTGACCGAGAAGAGCTAAGAGCACAAGAACAGTTGTTTACATCAAGTTATACACAGGAAAGTTGCGCTATAACTGCGCCTTTATCGCCTTCTCAACCTGTACCTATTTTCATTGTGGGTTTGCCACGCTCGGGCTCGACTTTGCTAGAACAAATTTTGGCGAGTCATGATGCGGTTGAAAGCACGATGGAGTTGCTGAATGTGCCTAATTTGGTGCGCAGGCTCAACTTAAGAGCTAACAATCTAGGGATAACCTTTGAGCAACTCATTGCCACGTTAACACCTGCTGAATTGGCTAAGTTTGCGCAGAGTTACCTGCATGAGACAGAGGTTTTTCGCACTAACAAGCGTTATTTTATTGATAAACTGCCAGCTAATTTTAAGCATATCGGCTTATTACATAAGTTGTTTCCGCAGGCGATAATTATAGATATTCGACGAGACGCCATTGCGTGTGGCTTTTCAAACTACACGCAAGATTATCCTCATGGACACGAGTTTAGCTATCAATTACAAGACTTTGTCGCGTATTACCAATTTTATCTGAATCTAATGAATCATTGGCAAGCCGTTTTACCGAGCAGGGTTTATACGTTAACTTATAGCGATTTACTTATTAATACCGAGCAGCAAATTAGAAAAGTGCTAGATCATTGCGGCCTGCCATTTCAACAGCAATGCTTGTTGTTCTATGAAAACAACAACGCTGTATATACCGCTAGCAGTGAGCAGGTAAGGCAGCCAATTACCAAAAAGCGTGATGATCACTGGCAAGCCTACAAAACCTTTTTAACTGAACTAACGAATGTCTTTTCTGAAAATGGTAGTTCAACACAAAAAATATAATGAGAATAATATGGATAAAACATTTCAATCAGCACTAAATTTAATGTCAGAAGGCAAGTTGGCTGACGCTGAGTTGCTGTTGAATACACTAAATCAAGCTTCTCCAGTCGATGATGACATTTTGAGTTTATTGGGGAATTGTTTAATGAAGCAAGGCAAGCTTCAAGACGCTATTAACGTATTCAAAGAATTGGTTTCTCATCATAGAACAGCTCAAAATTTTGGTTTATTAGCTAGTGCTTTATTATCAAATGGTCACGCTGAAGAGGCTGAACACGCTTATCGCGAAGCGGTTAGTATTGATAGCAATTATAGTGAAGCGTGGCATCTTTTAGGCAACTTATTGATGCAAAGAGGGGAGGCGAAGGAATCTACCACCTGTTTTGCAAACGCCCAACAAACGGACCCGTTTAAGCCATATTTTGCCGAGATAAAGCAGTTAATGGATAGCAAACGTTTTGCTGATGCCGAGAGAGGTTGTCGCAACGTACTACAGCGTCATCCTAACCACCCTCAGGCGCTATACTATTTGTCTGTTTTAGCAAGTCAAGTAGGCGCATTTGAAGACGCCATCGACATCTTAAATTTTGCCTTGCGTTACTCACCTTATCATCCGTCTATTTGGGATAAATTAGCGTCTTTCTATTCAGAATTAGGTCATTATGAACAAGCAATTGAAGCTTGTAAGCGTTTGATAAAATTAGACGATACCAGTGCCTTCCATTGGATGAAGTTGGCGGGGAATTTGACCCATATTGGCCAAAATGAGCAAAGTTTAAAAGCTTACGAAAAAGCCCAAGCGTTTGCGCCAGAGCGCGCTAATATTGAACTGCAAAAAGGCCATATGCATAAAGTGCTAGGTAATCGTGACGCTTGTGAAAATGCGTATAAGCAGTGTTTGGCGATGGAAAAAATCAACGGTGCTGCTTATTGGGCACTTGCAGACCTTAAGTCTTACCATTTTAGTGATGATGAAATTACTGATATGGAAGCCCTCGTTGCAAAGAAAGATGTACCTAAAGGACAGGTTTCACAAGCATATTTTGCGTTAGGCAAAGGGTACGAAGACAAAAAGGATTATGAGAAAGCGTTTGCTTACTATGAAAAGGCTAACCAAACTCGCCCTGATGTGAACTTTACGGCACAGGAGTTTCACGAGAAAAATGCTGAATTGATGCAGTCATTTAGTTCAGAATTGCTTAAAGGTCATGCGTCTACAGAACAAGACGAAGTAACCCCGATATTTATTGTTGGCTTACCTCGCTCTGGTTCAACACTCATTGAACAAATCCTATCAAGTCATTCAGCGGTAGAGGGCACCGGCGAGTTATTTAACCTGCCAAGACTTATTCGCCGAATTAATATTGAGGGCGGTAAAAGACAAGCGAGCTACCCTGAATCACTTGCTAAGTTTTCACCGCAGGAGCTACGCGCTTTTGGTCAAACATACATCGAACAGACAAAAGTATATCGAACGAATAAGCCTTACTTTATTGATAAGGCGCCACCGAACTTTCTCAATATAGGCTTAATTCACCTGATATTGCCGAATGCGATCATTATTGACGCGCGCAGGCATCCATTATCTACAGGCTTTAGTAATTTTAAACAGCACTATGCTAATGGCCATGATTTTAGTTATAGCCTAGAAAATATTGGGCATTACTTTAATGGTTACATGTCGTTAATGGCACACTGGAATGAAGTATTACCAAATAAAGTACTGACTGTGCAGTACGAAAACATGGTTAAAGACACCGAAAATCAGGTTCGAACATTATTAGCCCACTGTAATTTACCTTTTGAGCAAGAATGTTTAGATTTCTACAAAAATAAGCGTGCCGTGCGTACATCAAGTAGTGAGCAGGTTAGGCAGCCAATTAACAAGAAAGGCATGGAGCAATGGAAGCACTTTGAACCTTACTTGTCGCAATTAAAAGAAGCATTAGGCGAAGAAACCTTAAATCAATTTGAGCAGTGGTTGTAGATGCATTGACATCGATAGACAGGTTGAATTTCAGGTATATGGTTTATTTGGGTGCAATGAGCGTGGTTTCTGCTTTCATTTAAGGCATTTGAATGAGTGATAAATATATGTTTGACATAATATGTCGCACGATCTATTGTGTTAACTTATCAGTCACTTAAGGATATCAATTAGATGAAGGCATTTTATCTCAACCATAGCAAGTACCTCTTTTTATTGTTTTTGGTTTATACCGTGTTCTCACTCACGAATCGTCCCGAGCTTACTATTTCTCTCACTGATATTGTTGTAGGTGCAGTACTGCCATTTCTTCCAGTATGGTTATCGTTTTTTGTTGCCAAACGAATTGATGCTGATATTAAGGGGTCAGTGTTAAATATGTTTACGCTGAGTATTCCTGCGTTGGTAGTGTTCGCTGAAGTTTATCTGATTCTAATGAATTCACTTAGTGCGAATGGTACGGGGGCTGGGCTTTTGGGCGCATTTGGCGCTGGAACCTTAATCTTTTTTGTCGCTTTTGGTGTAAGCCTGATTTTCGTATTATTTGTAAAAGGTAAAAAAGAAAAGCTCGCTTCATAAGTGAGGCGAGCTTTTTATGCAACTGATCAGAGCTATTCTCTACCTAGCGAATAGCTCACTAACGTTTACAACTTAGAAAGACAAGTTATCTAAAATATCGTCCTCAACTAAGTTCGCGAGCGTCACTTTTAGCTTAGGCGTTCTTGCCATTTCACGTTTAATCGCAAAATTTGCTTCTTCATTACGTGCCCAGCTACGACGTGCAATACCGTTATTTACATCGTATAACAACATTGATTTAAGCTTACGCTCGGCATCTGCAGTACCGTCAAGTAGCATACCAAAACCACCGTTGGTAACTTCACCCCAGCCTACGCCGCCACCGTTATGAATAGACACCCATGTTGCTCCACGGAAGCTGTCACCAATAACATTGTGGATAGCCATGTCAGCAGTAAAACGACTGCCGTCATAAATGTTTGACGTTTCACGGAACGGTGAGTCTGTACCGCTCACGTCGTGGTGATCACGACCAAGTACTACAGGGCCAATTTCGCCACGATTGATTGCATCGTTAAACGCTTTAGCAATTTCAATACGACCTTGTGTATCGGCATAAAGAATACGTGCCTGTGAGCCTACAACCAGTTTGTTTTGCTTGGCATCTTTAATCCAGGTAATGTTATCTTGCATTTGCTGCTGAATTTCTTCTGGTGACTCTTCCATGATTTTGTTCAACACTTCTGCGGCAATCGCATCTGTTTTGTCTAGATCAGCTGGGTTACCTGAAGCACATACCCAACGGAATGGACCAAAGCCATAGTCAAAACACATAGGGCCAAGAATATCTTGTACGTAAGACGGGTATTTGAAGTCAATGCCATTTTCTGCCATAACGTCACCGCCTGCGCGTGATGCTTCAAGCAAGAACGCATTACCGTAATCGAAGAAGTAGGTGCCACGAGCTGTGTGCTTGTTTACCGCATCGGCATGACGCTTCAACGTTTCCTGAACTTTTACTTTAAATAGTTCTGGTTCTTCACGAATAAGGCGATTCGATTCTTCATAGCTAATATCAACTGGGTAATATCCGCCTGACCAGGGGTTATGAAGTGAGGTTTGATCTGAACCTAAGTGTACGAAGATTTCTTTTTCATAGAACGCTTCCCACACATCTACCACGTTACCAATGTAGGCGATAGATACTACTTCTTCATTAGCTTGTGCTTCTCTAACGCGTGCAATTAGCGCATCCATGTTGTCGATAAGCTCGTCAACCCAGCCTTGCTCATGGCGCTTGATTGCTGCTTGTGGATTTACTTCAGCACAAACCGTAATACAGTTAGCAATATTACCCGCTTTTGGTTGGGCACCACTCATGCCGCCCAAACCAGCTGTTAAGAAAATCTTACCTTTAGGGCTTTCGCCTTTGTTTAATACCTTGCGGAATGCATTCATCACAGTGATAGTTGTGCCGTGTACAATGCCTTGTGGCCCAATGTACATGAATGAGCCCGCAGTCATTTGACCATACTGCGTAACACCTAATGCGTTGAATTTTTCCCAATCATCAGGCTTTGAGTAGTTCGGGATCATCATACCGTTGGTAACAACTACGCGAGGCGCATCTGCAGATGATGGGAATAAGCCCATTGGGTGACCTGAATAAATGTGCAAGGTTTGGTCGCTTTCCATTTCACTTAAGTACTTCATCGTAAGTAAGTATTGTGCCCAGTTTTGGAATACCGCACCGTTACCACCGTAAGTAATTAGCTCTTCTGGGTGCTGCGCAACAGCGGGATCGAGGTTGTTGTCGATCATCAACATAATTGCTGCGGCTTGTTCACACTTAGCTGGATAATCTGATACCGAACGTGCTTTTAACTCATAGTTTGGCTTGAAACGGTACATATAAATACGGCCAAAATCTTTAAGTTCTTGTGCGAATTCCGGTGCTAGTTCAGCATGCCATTCTCTCGGGAAATAGCGTAAGGCATTGCGCACTGCTAACTGCTTTTCTTCTGCGCTTAAAATATCTTTACGCTTTGGCGCACGGTTAACACCTTCAAGATATGGCTTTGCTGGTGGCAGTTCACTCGGAATGCCTTGTTTAATTTGTTCTTGAAAATTCATCACGACACTCCTTATTATTTATCAACGCTAACGGTAAATGCTTGCGACTTAACCATTGCAATCATGGCATCGATATCAGGTTTTAATAGCCTGTCTTCTTCAAGCTTGGCCACTTTTGTTCTGATTAACGCGAAGTTTTTCTCGATAATGTCCGAGCATTTGTTTGGACGTCTAAATTCCATCGCTTGCGCGGCATACATCAATTCAATAGCAAAGATCTTTTCTAGGTTACCTAAAATTTGGTTTAACTTACGGCCAGATATGCTACCCATTGATACGTGATCTTCTTGTCCCATTGACGTAGGTACGCTGTCAGCTGACGGAGGGAAACAAAGTGATTTGTTTTCTGTGACCAATGCGGCTGTTGCATATTGAGGGATCATCATGCCTGAGTTTAATCCGCCAGACGTAGTTAATAAGCGTGGTAAACCGTGTAAGCCTTCTAGCAATAAATAACAACGACGATCTGAAATATTGCCTAACTCAGCTGCCGCGATTGATGCGTAATCTAACACCATTGCTAACGGCTGACCATGGAAACTACCACCTGAAATAGCTTCTTCGTCACTGATAACAATTGGGTTATCAGTGACAGAGTTCATTTCAATCTCAGCTAGCTCTTTTAGGTGTAAGTAAGCATTGCGTGAGGCACCATGTACCTGTGGAATACATCTTAGTGAGTAAGGATCTTGTACACGATCACAATCAATGTGAGCTGACATATTTTGTGAGTCTTTGAAGAACGCTCTCATACGTGCTGCAACTTCTAAGTTACCAACAAATGGGCGTGTTTTGTGCAGTTCTTCTCTAAATGGTGATTCACTGCCTTGCATGCCTTCAATACTCATTGCACCTGCTAAGTCAGCTAGGTCAAGCAAATAACGCATTTTTGTTAATGCAGTAATCGCATGCGATAAGATAAACTGGGTACCGTTGATAAGTGCGAGGCCTTCTTTAGCATGCAATTCAAGTGGCTCTAGGCTGTTTTCTGCGAGTATCTGTGCAGCTGGAACGGCTTTGCCGTTTTGCCAAAATTCACCTTCACCAATCAGTGGTAAGAATAAGTGAGAAAGTGGTGCTAAGTCGCCTGATGCACCTACTGAACCTTGCTCTGGCACAACTGGAATAATATCTAAATCGATAAATGCCAGCATACGTTCAACAACTTCTAAACGAATACCAGAAAAACCTTGGCTTAACGCGTGCACTTTCGTGATCAGCATTAATTTTGAAATTTCTTTAGCAATAGGTTCGCCTACACCTACAGCGTGGGTTATCAAAAGATTTTTCTGTAGTAAGTGCGTTTCTTCAGGGGAGATTTGTGTATCACACAGTGGACCAAAGCCTGTATTGATACCGTATACTGCCGTATCAGAACTTGCCATTTTTTCGACATTTTGTCGGCTCTTATTAATTTGATCAAGGGCTTCTTGGCAAAGCTCAGCTTTGATTGTACCGTCGGCAATGCCGTTTACAATGTCAAGATCAAGATGATCAATACCATATTTAAACGTCACGTTGTTCTCCTAATTATCAAATATGTTAAATATCGCTTAATTAACCGTTTTTACCAGTTGCGCTCAATTTAACTAAATTAACGACGCCCTGCACAAAGCAGGCACGGCGTTTACCTGTAAGTATGATTGTTGGCGATAAAAAGCCAACATTATTATTTATCGCATTACGCGTTATTTCGCTGATTGTTTGTACTACGTTGAAACACATCATCATGTAGTTAAGCAATACAGCTTGTATATACAAATTTGAATCTAGTCTGTCATAAAATGGTTGTATATACAAGTGTTGTTATTCATGAAACTGGTAGACTCATCAGGTAAGTGATTTTACTTTTAAAAATCAGTTATATATGCTCGTGTACAAACAAAGTCGACTATTCTACATATGGCGTACAAGTGCCTTAAAACATGGAATGTTTTTGAATGTGGTCATGAGGAAGTGTATAGCCAAACATTAAATACATTTGGCTATTTTATGCGCTGTTCGGTAACTAAGTAATGGATAATTTAACCAAGAATAAACTGCGCTAGCGCTTTTTGAATACCTACCACGTCGGTACCTGATTTCAATTCCTTAACCATTGGCGTGGTGTCGCTGCCTATCCACAACTTAAGCTCTGCGTCTAAGTCAAATCTGCCAGCTGTTTCTACAGAAAAGCGTGAAATTGACTTAAATGGGATAGAAAGATATTCGGTCTTTTTACCTGTTAGCCCTTGCTTGTCGATTAAAATGAGGCGCTTGTCGGTAAAAACAAACATGTCTCGAATAACTTTGTAACCCATTACGATCTGTTCGTTCGGTGCAATGATAGGCTCTAACTCTTCTGCAAGCTCTTCCAAATCAATTTCAGATGCGTTTCCCATTAATCCAGATAAAATTCCCATTTGATTTTCCTTTCTGTGGTAATTGAGTAGTCAGCATAGCGAATAGCAATAAATATGTGAATTTTATATAACTACAACTAAGTCGCTACAATTTGTTACAAACACTAAATCTTGTTACGTAATTGAAAGTCATCATTCCTTATAGTTTAACCATCAAACTATTTAAGGAAAAAGAAAAATGAAAAAATTTAGTCGTTTAGCATCAGCCTTGTGTATCGCATATTCGTCAATTATTTTAACTGGTTGTGGTGGTAGCTCTAGCAAGAGCGAACCAGTGGTTGTTGAAGAACAGCCGGTTGTCGTAGTAGAACAACCTGTTGCTATGGATTACCAAACACTAATAGATAGTGCTATTTCGGACACTATCCCTGGCATTGTTTTGTTAGTTGATTCGCCTGAAAATAGATTCTTAGGCAGTGCAGGTGTTGCTAGCAGGGAGTCGCTAGAAGCGATGCAAGTTAGTGCTGTAATGCCTAACGGTAGTGCAGGTAAAAAACTAACTGCACTCTTGGTAGCGCAGTTGGCGGATCAAGGCTTACTAAGTTTAGATGAAACTATTGACCATTGGTTACCAGAAGAATTATTAAGCCAGATTGAGCATAGTGAAAAGATGACATTGCGACAACTGCTCAATCATACCGCGGGAGTCTATGATTATCTTGATGACGATGATTATGAGTCTGCCGTATTTCATGACCCTGAATCGCTAAAAACGGACGCTTACGTACTGCAGTTTGCTTTGAATAAACCTGCGTCATTCGAACCGGGCGAAGGGTGGGACTATTCAAATACAGGTTATTTATTAGCGGGTCTTATTCTAGATGAAGTATTAGGACAACATCACTCACAAGAGATAAGAGGCCGCATACTAGAGCCATTAGGGATGAACGCTAGTTATTATGGTGGAGTTGAAAGCGAGCGCGGTGAAATCATTGATGGATACTACGCATTAGAATCTGGCGAAGTTATTAGCACTAAGGCGTTTTACCATAATATCGGTATTGCAGACGCACCATTAGTGGCCAATGTTGAAGATGTCGCCTTGTTACTCAAAACCATTATTGAAGATGACAGCTTTGTCGGTCAGGAAGTAAGAGAAGCACTTATTGGTGAAAGCAATCTACAATCTATGGGCGATGGAAAGTTCTATGGGATGGGGGTTATTAAAGAAACCATTAATGACACTGTTGTTTATCATCATGGTGGTGAGGAAGCGGGTTATTCAACCACTAACATTTATATTCCTTCAAGCCAAACCAGCATCACAGCCTTTTTCAATTGTGGTGGTTATGAAGCGTGTGAACAAGAGACGGACGAAGTGGTACATGCGATTCTGCGTGAAGAGTTATAGTAACATAGCTCGTAACACTTGATTGCTAGGTTATTATCTTCAAACCAGTGGCATTGCTAATTGAGGTTGTTTGGGTTGGCAATGCCTATTTTTAATCACTACCATTTATTTCACTTCATACCACTGCATTAACCGCATTAATCAATTCAGAAAATTTTCGATATCTTCACCGTTTTAGCCGGAGTGCAATATTCTTGTTGTTTGGTTAACCTGTTGAAATATAATGACTAATCAAACTGATAGATAAACGATAGACAAACAATAGAAAGATTTAAAGAAGAGTCGTGTTTTGCCTCTTAGTGTATCCGCCACTTAATAGTGAGGAACATCTATGACTTTAAAAAACAAAGAAATCGACAGTCGCTTAGTAGCTATTTTACTAGGCATTACATCCACGTTATCGTGTGCCAGTGAATATATTGCTCCGCCTATGGTGAATATTCCTCAGGGTAAATTCATGATGGGGAGTAATAGTGGAGATGCATCTTCAAAGCCCATGCATGAAGTTTCTGTGGAAAGCTTTCAGATGGGGAAGTACCCAGTGACCGTTGCGGAGTTTAGAAAATTTATTGAAGATACTGGATTTGAAATAGCGTCGGATTGTAAAGACAAACTCGACCGAAATTGGCTCTCAAGCCCCAGAGACATTGGAACTGCCCGATGGGACAAGAATCGATATTTGAAAAGCGAGTACCAACCTGTGAATTGTATGAACTATAGAGAAGCTCAGGCTTATGCAGATTGGATTGCAGGTAAAACAGGTGTGCCATATCGATTAGCAACGGAACAAGAATTTGAGTATGCCATGAAAGCCAATACAACAAGTCGCTATTTTTGGGGAGATGACCTCAGCATGACTCAAGCGTGTGAGTATGGCAATTTCGCCGACCAGTCGGGAGAGTATTTTCCAAATGAACAGTTTGGAGCGAGTTACGTAGGTTTTGTCGGATATGCAAATTGTGACGATGGTGAACCCTATCTTTCGATAGTCGGTTTGTATCGACCCAACCCATTTGGTTTATACGATATGACGGGCAACATATCGCAAATCATTGGAAGTTGTTACTACGAAGGCTATGCTAAGCGTTCAATTAGAGAAATGGATCTAGACCAATGCGAATATATAAGCCACCGAGGAACAAGTTGGCATTTCCCGCCACAACCGCACGCGGATAGGGGGCGTTTCAAAAAAGAAGGCTGGTCACCCGGAGGATTGATGGGATTTAGATTAGCAGCAGATGGACACCGTAAACAGGTACATGATTCCACTATCAAATTTGAAATGGCCCTTGCCGAAGCACAAGCGAAACGTTTATCTAATAGAGTCGATATTCCAAAGGCTCCACAAAAAGTACAACTCGTGGCAGTAGAGGACTCTTTATACAAGTTAAGGTGGCAGCCTGTAAACGATCCACGCGTAATAGGTTATGAAGTATATCAATCGAAATCACCGTACTCGTATATGCTTAGTGGATACTACAAAGAACACTATAAGAAAATAAAAGACGTCGACAGCAACGTAGACACAATCAATCTTCAATTGGATGCAGATGAGGCAAGCTTTTTGTTGGTAACCAAAGTTAAAGGATTAACAAGCTTACCAAGTGAAACAGCCATAATTCGTCAAGAAAAACAATTGAAGATTCCGGGTCGACTTGATATGCAGGAATCTACGCAACTAGAAAATGTTCGATTAGTTTATCGAAAGGCGACTAAAGACAAGCCGGAACTGTATTACATGTCTGGATTTAATCACTTATTAAAGCAACCGACGTTGTCAGCGAGATTTAATGTAAATGTGGCAACATCAGGGTGGTATACGCTCCATTATAAGGGAACATCTAGCCAAAATGGTGTGTTTTTTAAAGTGTGGCAAGGAAATCGACTTGCAGGCGAAGTAGAGTTTAATGAAGATGTTGACGACACTTCGTCTAATCGCCACAGGGTTTATTTAGTGGCAGGTGAGTCACCATTGCAAATTACGGTAATGCGAGAAGGGTTTGATTATTGGGCGTTAGGTTGGATCACGTTTACCCCACTAGAAAGCTAGAAACCCAGAAACTAAACAAATAAGCTTAGTCAGAATTAGTGTTACCTTTGACTAAGCTTGATTTTGTCAATAATGTGTTTTTGCGTTCTAGCCACCAGCGTGGCGCATTTTCAAGTACATATTCACTATATAATTCAACGTTATCAACGAAATTGCCTTTTTTAGCTATTTGTACAAGTAATAGAGCAGCCTCGATGGCGTCTATTCTTGCATGCTGTTTCGTCGCAATCTCAAACGCGTTTTGAGCAAAATTGGCACTTTCTTGCCAATTTTTCTGTGCAAATAAAATGGTCGCATTCGTAATAAACTGAAAAGACTTGCGTTGCCATGGCAAAATACTACTAGTAGCGTTTTGCCAATCTTTTGTTGTTATATAGAATTGTCTAACTTTTTCAGCTGCCAAGTAAAATTCACTTGCGTACCGTGAGTTAAATGGCATTGCGAGTACTTTGAGGTAGTAATTGAGCGATTTTTGGTGGTCTGCTTCTATCCAGCCTAAAAGCATGTATACAGGAATGTGATGTTCATTACTTATTTTGTGCAACTCTAACAATTCCTGAGCTAAGTTAAGTTGACCGTACATTAGCTCTGTTTGGCCTGATTTTGAGGCTAAAAATGATTGAGTGATGTGAGCTTCTAGCTCTAGTAGAGGCTCTCTACCTATTCTCGCTTTGCTTGCTGCTTTGTTAAGCTGTTTAATACCTTGCCTAAATTCCTCTTGCACTAAGTGCACCCAAGATGAAGCTATGAGGGCTTGGCTTTCTAGTTGCGGAAGCGAAAGTTGAGCAAATTTTAATTGTGCAAGCTCTGCACTCTTTCTAGCAATGTCCCATTGGCGATTCCATTGAGTAATGTCACTTTTTAACAGATTAAGTGATCCGATACTCATAGGTGAAGTAGTATGCTCCAAAGCTTGATTAACAAGCACGTTTGCCTGTTCATATTCATTTTGTTCAATTAGTAATTTTACGCCCTGAGTAGAAAAAAGTGTGGCCATGAGGCCAGCTTTATCTTCGATATTGAGCTCTTTGAGTGCGGTAAAACTGCTTGTTACTGTAAAATATTCTGTCGTTTCAATCTCATGGAGAAGTTCATTGAAAAGACTCATTGCTTCTTTTTTTGTTGTTGCCCATATATAGTCGGTCCAGCCTCTTTGTTTACTTTGAACATGAAATCTCAGAGCGACTCCGCTGTTTGTTGAATAGAATTGAGTTGCAATAAGCCTATCTGAATCAATTACTAAGTATTTTTGCCCGATGCGATTCGGTGAGTCAAAAAACTGTTGCGGTGTTATGTTGGCTATAACATTAATGATCTGTAGCTGGCTATTCTCAAATCTAATCATTCTTACATCATTTGCTATTTGAGTTTGATAGGTGTGTGTATCATCGATTTTTAGTGAGTTGTTATGCGTTATAAGCCAAGCCATAGCCAAGCAAACTAGCATTAAGACGATGGTTAAAATATTTCTAAGCGAGAATATATCTGCAGTATTTTGTGAAATGGGGGCAAATTTTTCAGGCGGAACATCCGCGTCATTGTCACGAGTAACACCATTACTTACTTTTTGTTCTGATTTCTGCTCTGTTCGAGCAACAATAATGTTTGTCTCTAGTTGCCATTGATAGCCTTTCTTAACAAAGGTTCTAATCGCCTCACTACCAAACAAAGCACGTAGGTGACTAATATTTTGAAAAACTACCTGATCAGACACATAAGTATCAGGCCACACCGCTTCCAAAATATCGGCTTTTGAGTGAACTTTGTCGCTATCTTTTAATAGTAAAGTGAGTAATTGACTTGCTTTGTCATGCAGTGGAACAACTACTCCATCTTTAAATAGCAATTGCTGTTCACAATCAAATTGAAACTGGTTAAAACTGAACTTCATTTATTGTTATTTTCTTGTGGGTTGTGTCTTCCTTTCGGGGCCAGAATAGCATTTACACAAGAATCAGGAAAGTTAACTTGTTCGATTGAGAGATATTGTGTAGAGAAGTCACAAAGCGACTTAGTTGCCGCTTTGTCTGATCTAATCTGCAATTAGTTCGCTAAATTATCACGCACATTCTTTTGTACAGTAATTGCGGCAAAACCACTTAACAAATACGCCATCGCGTAGAAGCCTTTTTCGCTTAACAATAAATCTGCGTTAATCAGGCCAATGGTTAGTAACGCAATTGCAATGCCTGACGATGTCCAACACATAATACTATAGGGTTTGGATATATTTTGTCCTTCGAGTTTGTCTCGGATAGTTTTCTGCAATGAAACAAACGAAAACAGTCCAAAGATGAGAATGGCGAAATAGTAGCCTTTTTCGTTAAGTGCCATTTCTGCATTCAGCAGACCTATACAAAAAGTAGTGATGCCTGCAATTAACATGGCAATTGACGTTAATACAAATGCTTTAGTTGGTTTAGTATTCATTCTCGTTTCTCCTTCAAATAGTGCTACTACCGTGTAGCGAATTCGAAAACGAGTATTGATGTTTGGTTTAAATAAGTAAACTAACTTGTGAGAAGGTTATCTTATTTAAACCAAAAGTAGCAAATTTATAAACTTTGCTGCACTTCTTGTACAAATTTAGTGAGCACCTTGGTCATTTGTTCAAAACTTGGATTGAACGTTAATCGTTGCAAATGAGGGTGGCTTTCCATGTTTTCTGATGTTGTTTCACCGAGTATTGGTTTGTTAGTGGTTTTGCAAGTTTTATAGTGGTCACTGCCAAATACCGCTTCACAATTGCGGTAATGACCCTGCCAGCCGTAATGCTGGTTTGATGGCGCATTGAGTACAGCTGTATGTGCTACATTCAATATGTCTTCGCAATACTCAGCGTCGCGACAATTTGGCTGAATGCGGCGAAAACTATCCGGGAGTGTTGATAGTGACGCCAGGCTACCAAAATAAAATATGGCATCACGGTGTTGTGTTGTTCTGTTCTTTGCTTTGTGCCAGCGCCTAAGTAACTTAATCGTCGCGTTTGTTTCGATGGTTGAATCATGTTCGGTTGTAATTGTGAGCACAGGGACATCTGGTATTGTACTCGCACGATTCACTTTGTCGCTTAAGCCTGTCATCAGTTCATGTACTTGGGCTCCAGCATTTAGCGGAAAAGACTCATATTTGGCAAAGTCAATATCTGCGCCTTTATGGGTGTAATCTACAAATGGAAGCCAATCAACGTACTGGGCTGCCCATGCTACCGTTGATTTTGCCTGACTCGCCGGCGCCCACAAAATTATCCCATTTACTTTTGCTAAGTCTCGCGTTGTTGATAACAAGTTATCCAATATCAGTGCGCCGCCAGTTGAAAAGCCACCAAGGTATACTTGATCAAAGTCTTCTAATGTTTTTTCAATTGCATAATGCGTTGCTTGTTGCCACTCTTTGAAACTTATATCCACTAAAGCTTCAGCTGCTGTACTGTGACCTGGAAGTAGCAGTGTTCGTACCGTTAACCCTTGATTGTGAAAGAAAGTGGCTAGGTCATGAAAATGGTAAGGCGAGTCGGTTAAGCCATGAACGAGCAATACGGCACGCTTGCTCTTGGGAACGTTCAGTTCAAATGGGGTAACAAGATCAGCAACCGTTAACTCGGCGGGAACCTTGTTTTGTAAATTGGTTACGCCTGTCGCTATTGGACAATTTAGCCTTGCTTTCGGGTTTTCAGCGGCTACCTTTCTACGGGCAAAGTCTAAGTATTCCTCATAACTTTGTGAACTTTGGTAGCTAAAAGTAACTTGCTCTGCGTTCTTTGGATAATTTCGATATTGGCCGTTGTCTGCGAGTGACTCAATGCGAGAAACGTCGTGGTTCAAATTAATGCAGTTAATTGTGTTGGCACTAACCGTGAAAACCGATAGTGTGAAAACAATGGTGGTTAGCGTAGTAAAAGTTCGCATTAATCAATCCTTCTTAGGTTGTTTTCTAAATTGTTCAAATAGAGAGGGTTCCCATGGCCTCATAGCAAACAGCATACCCATATGAATTCTCTTTTCCAATGGTAAATCGCTGTCTTCTATATTTAGTTCAGCGGCTTCCTTGGTAATTTGGTTGAGCTTACGTTGAATTGTTTCTATTGACGATTGTGAATATCTACCACGTAAATAAAAGCGAAAGCAATTATCGCCATCAAAACTACTTGCCATAAACCGGTTGAGTACTTCTTTCTCCATGAAACGTTCTAACGGGCCATTTTTTATCCATCTAAAATCCTGTGCAATTAGTAATTTGTAATTGTTATTGGGGAGTAGTTGAATGAGTTTGATTTTATCTAGCTTGGCCATCAACCGGATACACTCATGAAAATCAATGTCGTAGTGCTCAATGATTTCTTCGAATCGCCAGTAATCTCTTACACAAACAGCGACTAAGAGTAACTTTGGGTTTTCAATGAGTTCTTGTTCTTGTTCTAAGGTTAACTCGGTGAGTTGTTGCTGCTGCTTTTCAGCGAGCGCAAACAAATCAGACAAAGTTAAGTTGATAATGTTACACACATCCTCGAGGCGCGCTAATGAAAAGTTGTGGGTGGCAAATACCCGCTTAATGTTAGCCTCGCTCATCGAGAGTTCTTTGGCTATGTCTCGGTAAGTGACTTTGTGTTGTTTGAGAAGTTGCTTGAGTGTATTGGTGATTTGCTTTATTTGACTCATCACTTTTTCCATAAAGTATCAATAATTAATACTTTAAGTGGTTTTATATAATACATCAATCACTTTGGTTTACAGGTTGGATACGTCCATCTATCGTGAATAACGAATCAATTGTTAAGGAAAATATTATGAAAACGTTATCTTATTTATCATGTGTGGCTGTGTTGTTAACTACATTTAACTCAATGGCAGAGCCTGGGTCTGAGCATTCGGGCAAAGCAAGTAAACATTCTGCATTAGCTGTATCGCATGGCACTGTTGGAAGTGCGCAAGTGGCAAGTGCTGCGGTTGCTGTACCGTTAGTGGTAGTAGGGAGTGTCGCTTTGAGCGCTGGGGCAGCAAGTGTGGAAGCAGGAGAAAAACTATCTGCGGTATCATCGAGTAGTGCCAGCAAGGTTACCCACACTCAGCCTGTTGAACTGGAAGTAACAGAAATAACAATTACGGTAGATCGTTCACCAGCAGAAGCAATGAAAGGTAATCAGTAGTTAGCATTTAGTTACTAATTTTTAATCGATAAGAACAGCAAAGGACGTGAATATGAAAAAGCTAATAATGACATTTCTGCTAATTATTACGGCAAGTGCCGCTAATGCGGGTAGCAATCAGGTGAGCGAGGTAAAATTCAAACCGGAGCAAATCGCTAAATTCGCAAAAGATGTTGAGAAATATGCTGCAAGCAAAGGCGCCAGAGCGTTTATCATTTCAAGAGTTGGTCAGCCTAAATCTAAGCTACCGAAAGGGATTGATTTTACCCACACTGCAATTGCAGTGTATTCAGAAATTACGCTAAGTGACGGTGAAAAAGTGAAAGGCTATGCGATTCATAATCTCTATCAAAGTGAGAAAAATAGTGGTAAGAGTTCACTTATCACAGATTATCCGGTCGACTTTTTTTGGGGGGCGCACGAACTCAAAGCGGGGATTATTATTCCCACGCCAGAGCTGCAACAAAAGATTATTGAAGTGATAGCCAGTGGTAAGAACAAATCGCTACATAACCCAAAATATTCGTTAGTGGCTAATCCGTTTAATTATCGATATCAAAACTGTACAGAACATACGTTAAATGTGATAAATGCCGCCATTTACCAAACCACAGATATGAAACAATTAAAGGCGAATACCAAGGCGTATTTTGAACCTCAACGTGTTCATGTGAGTCGCTTTAAGCTTTCACTTGGCAGTATGTTTGCTGATGGCATTACGACCAAAGATCATTCAGGCAAAGTTAAAACTGCCTCGTTTGGTACTATTGCTAAGTACTTAACCAAATATCAGTTGGCCACTCCGGCATATGTTTTCGAAGCTTAAATTTGTTGAAGATTGAATTACTTAAAATAGTAGGGAACAACTGTATCAAGGTGAAAAATATAGCACTTTGAATTTATCTAACAGTGTTTCTTCCGTTTCTACGTGATTGGGATCGGGAACAACACAGTCGATAGGGCATACCAACACACATTGTGCCTTATCGTAGTGCCCAATACATTCGGTACAAAGTTCAGGGTTTATCTCGTAAACATTTTCACCCATACTAATTGCTTGATTGGGACATTCAGGCTCACACATGTCGCAGTTGATGCAATCGGCTTCAATAAGTAATGCCATAATTGTACCTCTATTTGACAGCCGCTTTGTCTTGAGCGAAAGGATGACGCGTTGTTTCACCGTGTTCAAGATAGCGCATCAAGATACCAAATGATAAATCGAGTTGTGTATCAACTGATATCAATACCTTGTGCCCAGAACCTTTAGCATCGTGAATCACTTCACCTTTTGGTGATTCCATATGAGTGAGAACAAATGATTGACAGCCTTGTGGTGTCATAATTTCGAGTTCATCGCCAACGAGAAACTTATTTTTTACGTCAATTTCAAGCAAACCATTGTCTTCATTACGCCCAATTATTTCACCGACAAACTGTTGGGAATCACTTATAGAGTATCCGTAGTCGTAATTTTGTGTGTCGGAATGTCTGTGACGCTGCAGGAATCCTTCGGTATATCCTCTGTGAGCCAAGTGTTCTAATTCTTGATTAAGTGCAGGGTTAAACTGATTGCCGTGTACAGCATCCATAATCGCTTGGTGATAGACACGTGCTGTGCGTGCACAATAATAAAATGACTTAGTGCGACCTTCAATTTTCAGTGAATGAACGCCCATTTTTACTAGTCGCTCTACATGTTCTACGGCGCGAAGATCTTTGGAATTCATGATATAGGTGCCATGTTCATCTTCAAACGCTGGCATGTATTCATCGGGCTTGTGGGCTTCTTGAATTAGCACGCTTTCGTCAAAACTTTTGCCGGCATGCGGATCAAATTCCTGTACAGCAATAATCTCGCCTGTATCCGTTTGCGTTGCAGGGTGAACATTGTAGTTCCAACGACACGCGTTAGTGCATGTGCCTTGATTTGGGTCACGTTTGTTCATGTAGCCCGACAGTAGACATCTGCCTGAATAGGCCATGCAAAGGGCACCATGAACAAACACTTCCAACTCAATGTCAGGACAGCGCATTCGAATTTCTTCTATCTCGTCTAACGATAGTTCCCTTGACAAGATAACGCGCTCAATACCTTGATCTTGCCAAAACTTAACGGTTGCCCAGTTCACCGCATTAGACTGAACGGATAGGTGAAGTGGCATGTCTGGAAAGGCTTCCTTGGTCATCATAATCAAACCTGGATCCGACATGATCATAGCGTCCGGTTTCATGGCAATAACTGGCGCTAAATCTTTTATAAACGTTTTTAACTTACTGTTGTGCGGAGCTATGTTGTTGACAACGTAAAACTTTTTACCCAGCTGATGTGCTTCATTGATACCAATCGCCAGATTTTCATGGCTAAACTCATTATTTCTAACGCGAAGGGAATACCTAGGCTGACCCGCGTAGACTGCGTCAGCACCATAAGCAAAAGCATAGCGCATGTTTTTAAGGCTTCCAGCAGGAGATAAGAGTTCTGGCTTAAACGTCATCAAATTAATCCGGTCAAATCAAAATGGCGTATTTTAGTTTTCTTGTTGCCATGAGCAATGGATTTGGTCATCTAGAAACTAACTAGTTAATCAAAGTTTGATTTGAATCAAGTTTTGGCAGGGTTGCTATAAAGATATTGATAGTCTCTCATTTAACGAGATGGTGTTAAATGTCTTCGGCTGTTTCTGGGAGTCAATTACCATGCGAATAGTTGGCGTGTTATTTTCAATGAATTCATGGCAGCCCAGTAGTTCGTCTACTATACTCAGCCAAGTTATGTGCATACTGTTTGTTCATTAAGCACTTACCTTTCTTGGGTGTTGGGACGACTGATTCAGCATTTTCACATGAAGCATGTTTGAATGTAAGAAATAACAAGGACGGCGCTATGATTAAAATTCTCATGATTGACGATGATGAATTTGATTTCTTAACGGTTAAAAAGCTATTAGACCGTTGTTCTTTGCAACAATTCTCTGTTGAGCACGTTAATAATTACCAAGATGCATCGTTAATGATTCGTTGCGCTAACCACGATGTGTATTTAGTTGATCAGAATTTAGGATGTTACAAAGGACTATCGTTGATAAAGGAATCGGTTGATAGAGGGCATTCTGCGCCATTTATTTTATTAACCGGTGAAACAAGTCAACAAGTCATCGAAATGGCTATTAAACAAGGAGCGGCTGATTACATTCCTAAAGCTGAATTAACGCCCGCGTTTTTAGGACGCGTCATTTTGCACTCTCTCGACAGAAAAAAAGCAGAAACTGAACTCCTATATATCGCCAACCATGATGAATTGACCGGCTTAGCCAATCGCAATAGCTTTCATAGAAGATTATTAGAGTCTATTGCAAGGGCTAAGAGAAGCTCGCAAAAAGTCGCATTGTACTTTCTTGACTTAGATCGGTTTAAACTCATCAATGACAGCTTAGGTCATGCAATGGGCGATCAATTACTAAAGAAAATAGCACAACGCCTGACATCGATCATGAGAGACCAAGATGTAATTGCACGTTTAGGTGGGGATGAATTTATCATCATATCTGAAAATGTCGAAAGCTTGGTTTGTGTTCAGGCAATCGCCAGCAAAATTTTAGAATCATTCACATCGCCGCTTATGTTGGGGCACCATGAGATTCATGTGGCCGCCAGTATCGGAATTTCTATTTATCCAGAATGTGGCAATAATGCTGAAACCTTAGTGCGTAAAGCCGATTTAGCCTTGCATCGAGCCAAAGACACTTTTCGCGGTTCATTTCAGATTTATACCGATGATTTAAATGAAGTCGTTTGTCAAAGGCTATTGTTAGAAAAAGAGCTATATAAGGCTCTACGTCAACAGGACTTTTACCTAGTATATCAACCCAAGATAGATCTCATAGCTGAACGTATTGTCGGCGTAGAAGTGCTTATTCGTTGGGAGCATTCTATTTTGGGGAACGTGTCGCCTGAAAATTTCATTGATATAGCTGAAGAAACTGGGCTTATTGTACCCATTGGAGAATGGGTCATTCAAACGGCTGTGCAGGAACTAAAGCCGTTGTTGGGTGATAATTCTCAGCTTAATGTTGCAATCAATGTGTCAGCTAGACAGTTACACGACGAAACACTTATTGACGTAATCAAGCAAGTGATTGAAAAAGATATCAGTCCAGCACAGCTGGAAATCGAACTAACGGAACAAGCATTTATTGATAATGCAGATAATAACAACATGATCTTTAACCGTATTCGTGAGCTCGGTGTCAACTTGGCTATCGATGATTTTGGTACAGGGTATTCATCACTAAGCTATTTGAAATATTTTCCGGTTAATATACTTAAAATTGATCGCTGCTTTATCCAAAATATTATTTCAGATCAGAAAGATTGCGCTATTACAAAAGCTGTTACCGAATTAGCCCATAATTTAGATATGCAAGTGGTGGCTGAAGGTATTGAGAATCAAATGCAACTGGAGATCCTTCGACACCTAAAATGCGATATCGGACAGGGCTACTATTTTAGTAAACCCGTAAAAATATCTGAGCTAAAAGCACTTTTGGCAGAAGATGTAAATCAAAAAGAAGCAAGCTATTTTTAGCCGTAGGTTAGAGACTGGCCAAACGGCCAGTCTCTAATCAAGTAGACATGTGTCAAAGCTGACATTAGGCCACTCGCCTTAAACTTGCTCGCCAGCATTTTTGTTCGTATAACCGACCTTTTCATCAGCAGTTAATTGGGCTGACAGACTGAATTTACCTTCCCCTAAAAAGTACAAAGCTACCGTCATGAGTATCAGTACTAGCGGATACTCCCATCCGCCACCTTGGTTAGTAAATAACCAACCAAACTGCCAGTGCACCCAAGTAGCACCAAATAGCACAGGTAAAACAGCAATGGTTGACAAGCGGGTTTTAAAGCCCACCACAATTGCAACGCCTGTTATCGCTTCAACAAGAAAGACCAAATAAGCCAATAAACTTGGCAGGCTTATCGATTCGAAAAACTGGGCTGTACCACTCAGCGTAAAAACAACCAGTTTTAAATAGAGGCTATGTGCAATGAATACACTACCAAGCGTAATACGCATGATTAGTGCTGCAATATCAATATTTTGTGAAGTCATAATCAATCCTAACTATTCCTAATTAACGTTGTGATGACTATTTTGGTATATATTAATTTGCAATGTAATTCTTGATTTGTGCATTACATTATTGCAAATTTGCAATGGTGTTGACGATAATTGTGGTTTGGACTGAAGGGAGTACAGCATTGGACTGGAATGGGATGAAAACGTTTATCAAGATTGTTGAAACTGGCTCGTTAGCAGGGGCAGCAAAACACTTAAATGTTAATCACTCAACTGTTTATCGGCGCTTACAAAGTCTAGAGCAAAAGGTTGGTACGCAACTTCTTCAGTTACAACAAAACCGCTATGTGTTAACGTCAGAGGGTGAAGAGTTTCTGAAAATCGGTAAAGAAATTGCAGAAAGGTACGATAGCATTGAGCGGCTAGTCGTAGGCAAAAATTTTCAGCCATCAGGACACGTTAAAATAACTGCACCATTTAACTTGGCCACACGTTTTATTCCTACTGCGTTAGCACAATTCAGAAAAACTTATCCCGATATTACGATTGAAATTCAATCGAGTAATCAAGCGGTAAACATGAACAGTCGAGATGCAGATATCGCGGTCAGAGCAACAAATACTCCGCCAGATTATTTGGTAGGCAGAGCGGTCACGTCATTTGGCTGGGGCTTGTATGCTTCACCGGAATACTTGGCTTGCCAGCAACCATTGAGCGAAATTGGCGATATCGCAGAACATAAACTCATTGGCGGAGCAGGGTCAATGTTAAATTTGCCCGCTTTTTCATGGCTTGAAAAAGTGTACACCAGTCAAATTTTCACTCGGTGTGACGAACTCACCGCGATGTCTTATTTTGCAGAGTCTGGGCAGGGCGTAGCGCTATTACCGCACGACCAAACGAGGGAAGGGCTGAAATGTTGCTTGGAACTAAACCATATAGCCCCGAGTGAAATTTGGTTATTGACTCATCCGGATCTACGGCACTTGGAACGCATTCGACTGGTGATGCAGTGTTTAACAGAGTTTTTTGGTTCACTGAAACATCGTCAGTAATGCGCGAGTTCAGCGTAAATAGAGTTGGTTATAACAATCGCTTCCTAGTTTGATTCCATCGGTAACTATGCTAGCTTTAATTAATATAACTCTAAATTGCGCTCGATAATAATCTTTAATGAACAGCCAGTTATCTAATATTTTGTTGAGATTGCTTAGTCTTCTTTCACTCTCTGTTTTATCGTTGAGCGCTCACGCTAAAAATTCAAATGTAGACTCTCTTTATCAGCTGACGCTGGCAGAGCTGATGAAGATTAAAGTGACTACTGCTTCAAAGTTTGAGCAATCGTTGCATGATTCACATGCGAGTTTATCCATTATCAATCGACAGCAAATTGAGCAGTTTGGCGGGCAGAATTTATTCGAAGTATTAGAAAGAATTGTTTCGGTTAATAGCAATTTTGGGGTATTAACAAGCATAACAACGCGTGGCAGTAAGCCCTGGACTTCGCTATCGCAGCATCTAGGGCTAATTAATGGACGTCCGTTTGGTAATATGAGTGGTGCACACAGCCTATATACTTCAATTCCACTCACCTCCATTGAGCGCATAGAATATATTAGAGGACCAGGTTCTGTGCTTTATGGAACGAACGCTTATCAAGGTGTGTTCAATATTGTTACCAAGCAAGCAGATAAAGAAGGTTGGCAGGCCAATCAAAGATTTACCCTAGGTAGTTTTGATAGTCGTATTCTCGATGGTAGTTTTCAATATCGTCAGGGGGAGTTTGAAGTGTCAGCGGGTATTTTACTCACTGACGTAGACGGGTGGGATGCAGAAATGTTTGATCCTATTCAAATGCAGTTCTATAACAGGGATGCGTTTCAAAAAGAACAAACCTTTCATATAGATGCATCTTATGAAAACCTTTCCTTTAGCTTTTTCAACAGTCAGCAAGAGCGTTTTGCCAATTATTGGGATGCGCCTGAAGCGAGCTACATTCCTTGGTCAAAGAATCATCCAGCACAAATGATAAATGTGAGCCATGACTACCAGCTAAATACCCATTGGCGAATTGAAAGCCACCTCACCTATATCAAAAAGACAATGGAGTGGAGTAGTGATGGCGTTGCAGATGAATTCACTCGAATAAAATCACCGTTTACTCAGAAGCTGTTGGAGATCAATTTTTTTGGTCAACTGAATGAGAATAGTGACGTTGTGCTGGGAGGGACATTTGAAAATCGAAAGATTTTTGACGCAGCAACCATACCAGACAGTAGTGAAGATTATGCTAGTGCTTACTTCCAGTTTCAGCACCAAGTGTTACCCGCACTTTCTTATATGGTGGGCGGACAATACGTTACCTCGGTCAACCTATATGGTGACGCTGAAAAAAACGCTGATTTTGTACCAAGATTAGGCCTAATTTACGACTTTGCGCCAGATTGGGCGATAAAAGTATTGCACGGGCAAGCTTATCGTCAGCCAACAGCAGGCGAGCGCTCTATTGAGACTCCGGGCATTCAACAGGGCTCGCCAGATTTAGATTCTGAAACTATTACTACCAACGAAGTGCAATTGTTTTATCAGGTGCCTGACTTACTGTTTACGCTGACTTGGTATCACAGTGAAGAGCGTAATTTGATTTTACTGGTACCCACAGACGATGTGAATTTTCCTTTGAAAAACAAAAATCAGGGTGAGATAACCTCCAAAGGTGTTGAATTAGAGTTTAAGTACGATTTCGACGAAAATTGGTACCTCGAGTTTTCTGCGTCACGTCAAAAGAATGAAAATGGTCACGGAGTTGAAAATATTAACTTATCACCCAACAACAGTTGGAAGTTGGGTATTGGTTATAACGTCGATAAATGGCGTTTTGGCTTTTATAACCTGCATTATTCAGATTACCACGACAATATCCTATTAGACCCAAATCGAGAGATAGTTAATCCTTCAGCGAAAGGGTTTGATTGGCTGACGTTCAAAGCGCATGCCGAAGTTGTCACTTTTGCTAATGGCGCATCGCTAGATTTTTCATTGGAATTGAAGAATATTCTCAATGAAAAAGTCTACCAACCCAATGACACCCCTGTGTTTTACCCCATTAATACGTTGCCCGCTAGAGAACAACGAGGGATTTTTGCGACAATTACATACCGCTTATAAGCGATATATAATTGTTTATTGTGAGCCTAACGTCAGATAACGTCTTGAATTGCTCAATTGGCGAATCATCTAATTGTTATTCGAACGATGCCAAAATGTATCGTTCTAAATAGGATATTGCATCACCGCTATCGCGGTTGCCGGTAAATACAACGACCAATTCTTGGTCGGGAACAACAAAAATAAACTGATCTTTGGCACCACGAGCAGAGTAATAGCTAAATTTACCGTTTGCCGTGGTTGTGAGCCACCACCAATAACCATATCCCCAACCATCGGCAAGCGGCGCCTTTACCTGCTCTGAAACGGATGCAGTCACCCAGTCAGACGAGATCACCTGAACCCCTTGCCATTGTCCGTTGTTTAAGTACAGTTGACCAAATTTCGCCATATCTCTGGGGAGCATGTTTCCACTTAAGGCCTCGCCAGAAGGCGAATGTGACCAAGTAAATTTTGAGATCCCAAGTGGCGTAAATAAATGCTCCATTGCGAAATCATCGATGGTTTTATTGGTAATATTTTCAATGATGGTATGCGAAACAATATTCAATCCCGTAAAGTATGAGAAAGTACTGCCCGGTGTGTCTTGAATTGCTTGGCTCAAGGTGTAGTAAGTCCAGTTATGACTTTGGTTTAGTTTATGAGAGTTACAGTCACCGCTACCTCCGTCGCGACATGGAAACCCTGAACGCATGGTGAGTAAGTGTGCTAGCGTTAATTGATCTTTACCGTTGCTCCAGTCAAGCGTTTGGTAATTTGGCAATAATGGAAAAATAGTCTGATTGATGTCTGTTAGAAAACCTTGATCAATCGCTATGCCAACAAGTGCGGAGTCGATACTTTTTACGGCAGATTGTAACTCGTGTAATCGCGAAGATGAGTAGCCGTTAAAGTAATGCTCAAATACCAGTTGTTCGTCTTTAACTACCACTATGCCATCAACAACTGGTGAACGCTCATTGAGTAATTTTTTAGTGAGTTGTTCAAGGAGTGAAATATTCAATCCAACGTCGCTTGCGTGACTGACTTGCCATCCGTCATTTTCTGTGGCGGGAAGTTGGTATTGATAACTTATCTCAGGATCATCGGGCGTTTGGCTTTCAGAACCACATGCCGTTAAAAATAGACTGAAAAATAATAAACTAGTCCAAAGTATAAGTGGTGATTTCATTATTCTTTTTCTCTCTTGCGTGTAAGTCGCCGAAACATATGGCTTTATACGGATTGGTATTAGTAGTACTGTTCCAAGAGAAGTTTGTCATTTTAAAATTGTAGATTTGCTTGTGATGTTTCTGTGATGTTGTTATATATCAATAAGTTGAATGCAAGGTGTAGCGGCTGTTTTGAGCTGGATTATAGATGAGCGGGGAAATAGGTGACTAACAATTGAACGTTAACAACAAACAAACTCCTCATAACGATTCAAGTGCTCGTGCGAAGGAAAATGGTTATTGGATATTTGGATGTTGGCAAGTTTGGCCAAGCAAAAACGAGATAACCAACGGAGACAAAACGTTTCAGGTAGAGCCTAAGGCTTTGGCTGTGCTTGACTATTTGTGTCGACACCAAAATGAAACAGTTTCTATCGATGAGTTGTTATCAACATTGTGGCCGAATGTCATTGTTACTGAAAATACGGTGCGACGTATTATTGCGCAATTACGAAAAGTACTTGATGATGATGTGACCAACCCTCAATTCATCACAACGATCCCAAGGAAAGGCTACCGATTCGTACAACAGGCTAAGTGGTATCCGGCGAAAAGCTTACATTATTCTCATTACTTATTATTAACGTTAGCGGTAATAACGTTATTGATCATATTTATGTTCTTTTGGAGTCGAGTAACATTTCAAGAGAACACGCCTAATTGGTTGTCCGGAGCCTCGGTTAGCCAAATAACAAGTCTACCTGGACGTGAATTGTCACCATCGTATTCAATGGATGGCGCTTATTTAGCCTATGTACATGCAAAACCAGACAGCGCCCAGTATTCGTTGCGAATTCAGCAGCTAGATACAGGGGGAGACTATGAATTGCTTATGCCCGGTTTAAACCCATTTAGTCCTGTGTGGTCACCCGATAATCACTCAATTGCATTTACTGACCTTAATGAATGCACTGTTATTATTGCTACATTATCGCAAGATAAACGTAGCGTATTGTCGCAAGAATCGATACATCAATGTGGTAAAAATACGTTGCCTCAGTTGGTCTGGTCTGCCGATGGAAATCAATTGTTCTTCAACGATCAGCACCATAGTACCAATGAATATCATCAATATGCGTTTGATGTTAGTACACAAACTAAAAACAAATTAGCGTTTGGTCCACATGCGCCTAAGGAGGGATTTTTTAAGTTATTGCCACACCCGAGCGAGCCAATATGGCTACTCCTGTCCCATAACGAAAAAAATAAAACACAAATTTGGCGTTATCACTATAAAAATATGTGGTTAGATAAAGTGCTTGAACGTAATGGGTTTAGTCATCATGCCACCATTTGCATAGATGACGGTGTGTTTCTATTCGCTAGCCAGCAGCAACTTTTCATGATTGATGATAGTGGGAGCTATACGAATGTGCCGACTGCTGGAAATATATCATTGGATTACATTAGTTGCTCTCCTTCAATGCGCCAGTTGCTATTTGTTGATAGAGAGCGATATCACAGTCTAATGAAGTCTCACAACCCAAGGGCGATGAACAAGGCACAAATCGAGGGGAATTATATCTTTCGTTCAACCAAAAGTGATAATAACGCTGTATGGTCTCGAAATGATCGAAAACTAGCCTTTGTCACTAATCGTAATGGTCAATGGCAGCTAGCAATTGCAAATCATGAAAAAGTGGAAATGCACAGAGATGCCACATTTTCCAGTAAACCAGAAGTGTTAGGTTGGTCTAAGTCAGATCAAGACATTTTGTTGCTGAAGGAGGGAATAATTGGCAGTTACTCTTTATCAAGCGGACAAGTCGATTGGTTGACTCATGTTGGACAAGATGTTGTCACTGCAACGTGGTCTCAGCAAAGCGATAGTATCTATTTTAGCTCGGCTGACAAGCAAGGTATTTACCGATATGACCTGCTGCAAGCACGAACGCAGTTGGTTTTGGCCGAGCTAAGTTGGCGAATGCAGGTGAGCACCGCAGGGGATGTGCTCTATTTTACAAAGGCAAACCGTGACGGCTTATGGCGATTCGATTTTGCCTCTGGTACCGTAAAGCTTGAAACTGCAGATATTCCTTCAGAGAGTGAATTTCAAATATTCACCGATGGTATTTACTTTCATCATCACCGAAATTTGGACGCAGGAATAGCGTACTGGGATTTTGCAAACCAAAGCGTGAAACCTGTCTTACAAGGTGGCTCGGATATTGGACATCAATTTAGTGTATCTGCCGATGAACAAGCTATTACTTATGAAGTTTGGGACGATTATCGCGCAGACATCAAAGCATTGCAGTTACACCATTAAAACACAATAACGTCTTTAATTACCTGTTGTTAGCACGTAGTATGATGTTCTAAGGAAGCCCTAAAGCGACAATTATGTACGAGCCTTATATTCTACTTGATAACATATTAATTAAGCCTAAACACAATCAGGTTATTCGTGAAGGTGAAACGCTAACAATTGAGCCGCTTGCCATGGCAATGTTAAAAATGTTGGTCGCTCATCAAGGCCGTGTAGTGTCTTATCAAGAGCTATTTGCACAACTTTGGCAAGGAAAAGTTGTTTCGGATAACGCTCTGCACCGCATAATAGGGCAAATTCGTAAAGCTTTAGGAGACAACGCATCGTCACCTAAATATATTCGCACAGTGAAAAAAACGGGTTATGAATTACTCGCCAACGTTCCGATTAAAGACGTTAACAGTCAAGGTAGGTTATTGAAGGATAAAAGGGGGCATACGTTTGCATTGCTGGTGATGCTAATTGCTTTTGGCGTATTTGTTGCCACTACTTCCAAGTTGTTTAATGTGCCAATATTTTCTAAAGAAGAAAACTTAGTAAATTTGCGCCAACTAACTAGCTTTCCAGGCGTAGAGCGTGATCCTGTTTTTTGGCCTCAAAAGCAATCCGTTATTTTTACTTATCAACCGAATGGTGAATTGTACAACAATATAATGGTACGCAGCATTACTTCTGGCGATACTTATCCGCTAACTGATGATTATTTTCATTATATTCGCTTAGCGGTTTCTCCTGATGAAAAGAAGATCGCATATGTTCGCCGCGATGACAAAAATTGCGCTATTGAGGTAGCGGAATTACAGGCAGGTTCACAGTTGAGCAATGTAAACCAGTTAACCACATGCCCATTTATATCAAGTAATTATTTGAGTTGGTTGGCAGACAGTAGCTCAATCATTTATAGCAAGAATGGTCACGAATACAGGCAAAGTGAATTGATGTTGTTTAATCTGGCAAATGCAACAGAAAGCCCGTTATTACCACCTAATCCAGAGGGAGCTGCAGATTATTATCCTGTTGTAGAGCCGAACGGTTCGCGCATAGCTTTTGTTCGCTCATTCAGCGACAAATATCAATTGAGAGTGTATGACTTAATAACTAAACAAGAAAGGCTACTTTGGGAAACCAACGACAAGCAGTCGATTATTCGCATCGCTTGGCTAAAGAACAATTCGTCAGTATTGTTGCAAATTGGTTCAACATTAAAACGACTTGGTCTTGAAGGCGATGTCGAAAACATTGCTCATAACCTCACGGAAAACGTAAGAAATATCCAAGTGAATGCACAAAATCAAGTGCTAATCGCTATTGAGGAGTATGAGAATCAAATTAGTGAATTCAAACTTTCTGCTGAAATTGAACTACCTATCAGAGAACATAGCATTGGCAAAGTCATCGTAGAATCTTCAAAAAGTGAATTCAATGCGTTTTATTCAAACAACAATAATAGTGTTACGTTCTTATCTAATAGAGAAAGCGATGATTATCGGTTGTGGGAGTCAACCAATAATACCGCAAAGTTAGTGATGCCAGATGCGATGATATTTACATCGCGATGGTCTGAGGACAATCAACGGTTGCTTTTTATCTCTCCGCAGCATCAATTGAATATCTATGACAGAAGCAACCAGCAAGCGCGATTGTTGCTCGATAAACCAAACAATGTCATGGCATTTAATTGGAGTAGCAACCCAAGTATCATTTATGTTTGCCAGTTAATACAAGATAAGCATCAAATATTTGAACTTAATATCAAAAGCTTGCTAAAAACGCCTGTTACCGAGCAGGGGGGCTGTTTTATGCAGGAAAGTGTGAATGCCAAGTACCTGTACTATAACAAGTTCAACGAAAATGGGTTATGGCGCTATGACTCATCTAATAAGCAACATGTACTTGTTATACCTGATTTTAGCCATATGAATCGTGGACAATGGCAGTTATTTGATGACGGAGTCTACTTCATTAGGAATCATGCAGATAAGAGAGGTCTGTTTTATTATGATTTCTCAACAAAATCTACACGTATGGTTATTGAAAACAAAGAGTTCGGACATTTCGATGTTGCACCTGATCATTCTCGGGTGATGATTAGTGAAAAAAAGAAACTCGTGGGTGATCTTTATCTTGCTGAGATTGAATAGCGCCAATTGGTATAGTATTTGATTCTGAGCGAAGTTTGAAGCAAATGGGCGTCGTTTCCACATCCTTGTGGAAACCATCATAAAATTAACACGCGTTAGTATTTTTCGTCACCATCTAGAATGTTATCTCCATCACGGTCAATACCTATGCGGCGTCCGGAACCCCATGGGGTACAGGTAAATGTCATTGCATTGTCATCTTCAATTGCTAATTCGACTAACTCTTCAAGCGCAAATGGAGCGTCTGTTGCTACGTCACTGATAAATTTACCGTCGCTGTTCATTACAAAGCCGCGTGCCTGTTTATTAATGATGCCTTTAGCAACTAAATCACATTCGGGCACAGGTACTGTGACTAAGGCACGTTCAACAAGTAATGAAATTCGCTCATGTACAGAATCGTCGCTTATTGGGCTTAAGGTAATTTGCTGACCAACAATAGGCGCTTGCTCTGTCGGAAAGGCAAACAAGAATGCGCGTATTTGAGCTAATGGCTCTGCACTCATGCCTAAATCAGCGATCACAAAGTTGCCACTAGTGGAACCATTGTGATTCCAACCAAACCCTCTCACCTGAGGTCCCGTTGCTGGGGGTGACTCAAACCCCCAGCCAAAACTACCGACTTTTTGATACTGATCACGAAAGTGCGGGATTTTAAAGTTTCTTTCACCTGACTGACCATTATCAGACATCAACCCTAAAGTGCCAAAGTGTCCATTTGCTTCATCTAAGGTGTGGCATTGTGCACAAACCTCCAGTTCACCCGTTTGTATCCTTACAACGCCTTCTTTAAAAATTTTAAACCCCGCGGCTTCAGTAGGATTAAGTTGATTGTTCAAAGCACGAATTGGGTTAGGGGGATAGGTGACTTGCATTGCATAGTCGGTGAACAGCTGCATTTGTTCTGGGGTAAGTTCTTCGTCTCTCCCTAGAAGTCCAACAAATGCTTCATTAAACTCTTTAAAAGCGGCTTCTTCTAACGTTTCATCGTTCACTCTGTTATCGCCTGTACGATCACCGCGCCAATGCATTGGGCCGTGACCTGTGAGGCCACGCATTGATTGCGTCAACATAGGGCCTTTCATCGAATGAAAGTTATTAGGGGGAGCGGGATTAGATATAGCGATAAATGCATTAGGGTTATTTTTAACCTTGCCTGCGGGATCACCTAAATCCCACGCCAAGCCATCGGTATCGGCAAATAAGTGGCACGTTCCGCAAGAGTCGTTTCCTTTACCAGAGGTTAAACGAGCATCATATTGAAATACCCTTCCTTTAACGACAGAGTCAGGCTCAGGGTTAAACATGGTCAAATGGTCAACTTCCATTTTCGTCGCGATATCTATTGTGGAGATTCCGTTATCGAAGCGGGTCATGACGTACAATTTATTGCGAAGTGCATCAACGACTAAGCCAGTTGGACCACCCGCGCTTAGTTCAATATGATTATTGGAATCTGGATTAAAACTATCATTCTCAAGGGTTTTACTTTGTAGTACGGCAACTTTTTGTGAGCCAAAAGCGGTCACAAACAACTGCAACCCATCAGCGCTAAATTGCATCTGTTGCGGCATTGATAAACTTAGTTGTCGATCGTTTTCTGTACCCTGTGGTGATTGAAAAGACAAATGCTTGTTCAAGTGGCGAGGTAAGACTGACTCATTGTCAATGATGGTGATGCGGTTATCAGCTAAATGACCATTGACGGTAGTACTGTTTAGCCCCTGACCCGCGAATCGGGTATGGTTGTTCGCATTAAGGTTTGAAGCATAGATTTTTTGATTAGCGGGGTTCACAGCGAGGTTAAATATTGTTGTACCAACACCACTCCATCGTCTGGTTTGTTTGGGCATTGTATCATCGGCATTAATCTCAAATACATCATAATCAGGCAGTGAAAAAGGAACACTAGCACTAAAATCTGCTCCTTGATCGTCTAACCACTGCTTACCATTGAATTGCAATATAACACCGCTGTCAGGTTGTTCTACATTGTCACTATCAGCAATGGGCAATCCTTTTCTAATATTTGAAGGCGCTATGCTAGTCGTTTGGTTACCTGACTTAAAAATACTAGCATATACGCGACTCTTATCTGCTGAAACAGCCAAACCTCTTGGTTTATCACCAAACAAGGTGATTATCGCGTCGATTTGCGATGCAGAATGAGCGCTGCTGTACGTTATTTTAGACGGATCGAATACCCAAATATCTGCTCTGCCAACACTTGGTGTTGTTAATTGCGGGTCAATGGGGCTGTTTTGTCCACGATGTGCCGTAGAAATAAAGGCGCGTTGCTTTTCACTTCCTGCAAAAACTATATCCTGAGGTTCGTCGCCCACCAGCAAAGTGTTTATTACGTGTGGAATTGTTGATGCTACGTCGATAATACTGATACTGTCAGATAAATGATTTACAACCCACACATTACCATTGGGTGCAACTGCTACAGCAACTGGTTCAAGACCAACATTGACTGAGTGTTGATGCAAGATACTGTCATCAGATATCGTGAAAATCTCAAGACGGTTGTCAGGGGTATTGGTGGCGTAAAGTTGTTGGCCATCGTTTGAAATTGCCAACGGTCTAACTTGCCCACTTTCAAAAAGTACATAGTCTCTTGGACCAAAATCCGGCCTTGGCCCAGGAATAGTGCTAGGTGGTTTTTGAACTGGCTTTGATATTTCTAAATCTGATTTACCGCCACATGAAAATAGTAAAATTGCACTTAACACAATACTTGCATGATGTAATTTTAAGCGTGGTCGCATTGTAAATCCTCTTTTTTGTTATTAGTTGTTTCGACTGTTTTGGTTATATCGTTGGTGAGTGTTTACAGCAATAAATTTGAGTAGATACAAGATGATTTTTACCTGATGTTGTTTTAAATCAATTGGTTATACTTCGTTTGTAAGGGTGGGTTATGTACAAAAAAACATTATTTGTGGAGTGGTGTCTAGCTCGTGGCAAATATTGGTGTGAAGATTCAATTGGTATTAGTCAATGACACATCAATTGAAATTATCTGTATCTAGATTATGAACATTTGATTTCATCGTTAATACTAAATATTGGTAACAATACTGGAGGCGTAGTGAATTTGGCGAAGTGCATCTCAATTTTTGTGTTTTGGTTAAGCGTACAACTTCTAACTAATGCCCAAGAAGTGCCAACAGTCGTTATTTTAGCTGATGATGCTTATCCGCCTTACTCATTTGTTGAGGATGGCCAACTAAAAGGCATCTATGTTGACATGCTACGATTTGCTGCTAAACAATTATCACCTCATTACCGTATAGAGTTGCGTCCTACACCTTGGCAGCGAGGTTTAGCCGATCTTGCCGACGGGCGAGGGTTCGCCTTGATTCCACCATACAAGCATATTGATAAACGCCCTTATATTTGGCCTTATTCTGTCGCATTACTTTCTGAAACCGTAGTTGCTATGTGTCACAAAGATGTGGACATAAATGGTTATATTGGTAGGCAATTAAATAGTCTGGCTTTACCGATAAATGTTGGGATCAATGCTGGCTATCGTATTTTAAGCGAAGAACTAATCAACGCAGTGAATAAAGGTACGATTAAACTACAAGAAAATAAAGATACACAATCGAATGTACTAAAGCTATTACACAGGCGTATCGATTGCTATGTTAACGACCGATATTCTACATTATGGGAGTTAAAACAAGTTAAGCTAATGCATCCCAATGCAAAATTTGAACAAATCGTGTTGGAGGAGTCTTTAATTGTAATGAAGCAAACTGCACACATTGGCTATACCGATAGCGAAGCGCATGGCTATTCTTATAAGCAAGATTTCGTTGAGCGCATGAATAGTGCGATTGAGCGATTTCAAGCGAGTGATAGCTTTAGCCAACTATTGCAATCCTATGCATTACCTTAGTTTGAGAACCAAAGTGACTATTATGCAGCGGCAATTAATGTTAGCTTTAGGTGGTGTACCAGATTTAGATGGCGCAAGATAAATACCTAATGTCGCTGTAATTATCGGCGATTCCTGTTTAAGTGATGCGAGTACTCAAAAGGTTTAGTGTGGTTGTAATGAAGAAGTACATAAATAGCTTAGTTGTTGTCCTGAGTGCGGTATCGATATCAGACGTTGATGCGTCTAACAATGATCCCTTGTTCAGCATGACACTGGAGGAACTTAGCAAGGTTACTGTAGTAACAGCTGCTTCAGGGTTTGAACAGTCGGTGTCACGTGCGCCAGCAACGGTAACGGTGGTCACGGATAGCCAATGGCAAGTAATGGGTGCGCGTTCGCTAAGTGATGTGTTTATGATGGTCCCCGGATTTCACGTGGGTGAACCTAAGATTCAGTATAAACATAAAAAATTTATTGCGAGGGGATTATCGGGGGAGAGCTCTTCTCGTATCAAGTTGTTGATTGATGGCGAAGTTGTCGAAAATTTTCAAGATGGTGGACTGCTCAATGGTTTTCACTTGCCATTAACGAGCTTTAAGCGGATTGAAGTCGTCAAAGGGCCTGGTTCTGCAATCTATGGGGCTGATGCATTCGGCGGTGTTGTTAACTTGGTGTCATATAGCCCACAAGAAATAAAAACAACAATCGGTGGACGGACGGGCAGCTTTAATACTTACGATGTCTACGCGAAAGGCGGATTCTCGATAGGAGACGCTAACGTTGCATTATCATTCGAATACAGTACTTCAGACGACGATGACGATAGAATTGTGTCCACTGATTTGCAATCAACTTTTGATGGAGTTTTTGGTACACAAGCATCTAATGCCCCCGAGGCAATTGATGAGAGTTATGAAGTATTTTTTGCACATAGCAAAATCGATTGGCAGCAATGGCAATTTAGCTATATGCGGCTGCAAAACTATGAGCTTGGAGTCGCAGGCGGTATTGCGCAAGCGTTAGACCCCAATGCAATCGCAAACTCTCGTGATGAACAGTTTGGTGTGAGTTATGATTTTAGTGAGTGGGTAGCGGGTGAGCTTACGGCGGCTTTTTACTATAAGAAGCAATGGAACAGTTCAAGGCTGAATGTGTTACCAGCCGGGACTTTGGTACCGATTGGAGCCGACGGTAATTTAGACTTTATTTCGCCTACTACTTTTACACTGTTTACTGATGGTTATATTGGCACGCCGTCATCCGGAGGAAATAATACTGCTTATCGTCTAACGCATTTAGTTAATTTAGGTTCAGATCATTATTTTCGCTGGGAAGTGGGTTATGAGAAGTTGCGGTTTAACGCAAGCGAGCGTAAAAACTTTGGTCCTAGTGTGTTAAACGGTACGGAAACAGTTGTCGATGGTACACTCACTGATGTAACAGGAACGCCATACGTATATTTACCAAACATAGTTCGTGAATTTTATTACTTATCAATACAAGATGAGTGGCAGGTTACCGAGGGCGTTCAATTGGTTCTTGGCGCAAGGTACGATAATTATTCTGATTTTGGCGCAAGCACTAACCCTAGGTTAGGCCTTATATGGCAGGCTACAGATGATCTTTCAATTAAAATGTTTGCTGGTACAGCGATAAATTCGCCTTCAATTGCCCAATTATACTCACAAAACAACCCTGTTGGTGTTGGTAATGAGTCGTTAGAACCTGAAACGGTGAATACATTAGAAACCGGATTGGGGCTTGAGTATTTTGTTAATGAGAATCTTATTCTTTCCGCTAGCGCTTATCATTACCATGCTAAGGATTTAGTTGAATTTGTTTTCGACGAATCAATTCAGGGAAGCGTAGCGCAAAATATAGGTGAACAAAAAGGTAAAGGACTAGAATTCGTGATGAAATGGAAACCGCTGCGCAGTATCACCATAGACGCAAATTATGCTTATGTTGATGCGGAAGACGCAAATGGTTTAGTCATTCCTGATACACCCAAACATCTTGCATATTTCGGATCAAATTGGCAAATTAATGAGCAGTGGAACTGGAGTTTGGGAGCCAAATGGGTAGGGAAACGTGAACGGCCATTTACCGATATGAGATCGTCTTTGCCAAATTATACCTGGGTAACCAGTAAGATAGTACGCAATAACTTATTCAACAATACTGATGTCGCTTTAATTATTAATAATGTATTCGATACTGATGCACGAGAACCAAGTAACGGGGCAATTGTAGATGATTACCCTCAACCCGGACGTCAGATATTATTAGAAGCAAGCTACGAATTCTAAAAAGGGGCGACGTACAACCATTATTTAAATTAGCCCTGAACTCTTACATTGTGGAGTATCATAATGAGCAACTGTGTGAACAGTGAAAGGTATGAATCAGCTGATATTGTTGTCGGAATAAGCGCGTGCTTGGCCGGTGAAAAAGTTCGCTTTGATGGAAGTAGTAAGTCGTCTAATTTTTGCATCCACGAATTGGGAAAGCACGTCAAATATAAAAACTTTTGCCCAGAGGTAGCGATTGGATTACCTGTACCCAGACCAACAATTCGGCAAATAGAACAACACGGTGAGATTCATGTCGCGCGACCAGATGGCTCAGGTGACGTGACGCATTCTCTTCGGGCGTATGGCGAAAAAGTTGCAAGTCAGATAAATCACCTTAGTGGTTTCATTTTTTGTGCAAAAAGCCCTAGCTGCGGCATGGAACGGGTAAAAGTATATTCTTCTGAAGGCAACCCTTTAGCCGCTAATGGTGTTGGTTTATTTGCTAATGCTATTATGCGCCACAATCCTTTATTACCTTGTGAAGAAAATGGGCGATTGAATGACCCTTTAATTAAGGAAAATTTTGTCGCGCGCGTTTTTGCCTATCATCATTGGCAGCAATTAAACGCTGACAAGGTGACGAAGCACAAACTCACCGAATTTCACAGCTGTTATAAATACACAGTAATGAGTCATGATTTAGTAGCGTATAAACAGCTAGGCCAGCTGCTTGCTAGCGCAGACATTACGGTCGATGAGATGGCACAACAGTATATTAATGGGCTAATGAAGGCGCTCAAAAAGCAAGCAACACGGAAAAAGCACGCAAATACCTTGTCGCATATTCAGGGGTATTTTTCTAAATACTTGAGCTCAGCACAACGTCAGGAATTAACAGAACAAGTCGAAGCTTTTCGCGTGGGGCTAGTGCCATTAATGGTACCACTAACGCTAATTAACCATTATTTAATGGAACATCCTGAGCCTTATCTCGCCAAGCAGGTATATCTAAACCCTTACCCCAAAGAATTAAAGCTTCGCTATGGTTTTTAGAGCGCTAAGACTTATCATATATTAAATCAACGGCCGTACACATTAGAAAATTACAGGAGTCCAAATTGTTACTTTGGTTTCGTAATGACCTTAGGGTACATGACAACCCCGCTTTGGACTATTTTATTTCCAATAACTCCGCTACACACATGGGGAGCGCACTTGTCTTTGTATCTGAGGTGCAATGGCGTCAGCATGATTGGTCTGAACATAAGATCTTGTTTATAAAACGGCATATCGTTCAGTTAAAGACTCAACTTGCGAGATGCAATATTCATCTTGACGTAGTTAATATAGACACGTTTGAGCAACAAGTCGATTACCTCGTTGAGTATTGTCGTAGCAATCAGAATTGCGATGTTGTTGCGAGCAGGGAGCTTGAGTTTAATGAAAATCAGCGTGATCAAAAATGTATTCAACGGGGCGTTAATTTAATGCTTTTTGAATCGGATACAGTCGTGCCAAAAACAGCGCTAAAGAATAAATCGCGACAGCCTTTTAAAGTTTTTACACCGTATCGCAAAGCATGGTTAGACTACGTTAAAACACACGGATTTGAATATTTGGATAAGAGTCGTTTGCCATCGTCTCTGTTTTGTATTGCGGCTGAAGAGTCGCAGCAAGTAGAACAAGCGATTACGTGGCCATTAGCAAGTGAAGTTGAAACTCGACATTTGCCGCAATTCTTTAATGAAAAACTGTCAAGTTATGCCAATGAAAGAGATTTTCCCGCAAAGGCAAGTACCTCCCAACTATCACCTTATCTGGCGATAGGCGCTATTAGTCCTCGGTATTTAATGGCACAACTCATTCAGCGCTATCCAGATATTCTTAGCGCAACAGATGCACCAAATTTTTCTTGGTTAAATGAGCTGATTTGGCGAGAATTTTATCGCTATCTAATATTTAATCATCAACGTTTGTGCCGTCATCAAAGTTTTAAACTTAATTACCAGTCACTAAAGTGGCCAAATAATAAGAGCCTCTTTGACGCATGGTGTCTGGGAAGAACGGGTTACCCCATTGTTGATGCTGCTATGAGGCAATTAGTACACACAGGGTGGATGCATAATCGATTACGGATGATCGTAGCGAGCTTTTTAACCAAGCATTTGTTGATTGACTGGCGTTGGGGAGAAAAGTTCTTCATGAATCATCTTATCGACGGAGATTTAGCAGCCAATAACGGAGGCTGGCAATGGGCTGCTAGTACAGGGTGTGATGCACAACCTTATTTTCGAATTTTCAATCCAATCACTCAGAGTAAGCGATTTGACCCAGAAGGAAGTTTTATTCGTAAATTCTTACCAGAACTTAACAATGTACCGGACAAAGAAATACACTTTCCACACGATTATCTTGCGAAACACAATATGAAAACATACTGGCCAGCTATCGTGGAGCATAAACAAGCCAGAGAGCAAGCGTTGGCGTTTTACAAAGGGAATTAAGTCTTAGTTACAAACAAACTAAGCGTATAGGAGCTATGCCGTAACACATAGCTCTTTATGAACGGAAGATTTGTTAGAAAATTAAGTCGACCCCTAAAGAAATTGATTCACTGTCACCGGCAACAGCAAAATCGAAAGACTCGTCTTTCACTTTATCAAACTGTATTTTAAAAGCGGCAGAGTCATGGAAATCCCAACGTAACCCTACTGACGTGGTATTGTGTTTTTCACCATCAGTAATACCATCACCTTCCTGATCCATGCTTGAATAAGCAATAAATGGTGTGACTGTATCAATGCGATAGCCAAACGTTATCATGTTAGTATCAAGGTTACCGTCGAACTCCAGATCTAAACGGTTTAGCTCAGTTAAAACAAACCACTCGCCAAAATCCATATTGAAGGATGCGCCATAGAATTTGCCTTCACGGCTGTCTTTTCCACCCCAAGTTATGCGCTCATCACCAATATAACGCTCGTTAGTGTATTGCATATGCGTCAGCCTGATTTCGAGCCAGTCTTTACTCAGGTTTACTACGCCACCAAAGATATTCTTCCAAATTTCACGTGTTTTTTCGCCGAAGAAAAAGTTTCCTAAGAGTTTATTATCTTTGTCGTCTTCTTTACCTGTATAGAAATTGGCTAAAACCGACCAATCACCAAAGTTGGTTGAATATAAGGCGTTGATGCCATTGTAATTAAAAATTTGCCATGTGTAGTTATCAGCGGGGGCACGCATCCAGACATAAGCATAACCGACATCGTAGAAGTCTGAATAATAGAACAATGGTAATCGTTTCTTACCCGCTTGTATTGTCCAATTGTCGTTTAATGCGTAAGAAATATAGGCCCACTCAAATTCTGGATCGTAATCTTCTACACCGCGGCCAACAATTTGTGTGGTTGCGGTCATTCCTGAGCCCAAATCAGCAGTAATTTGAATACCAAATAAGCTTTCAGGGGCAAAATCCCATTCTTCTTCATACGCAGATACTATCGGGTAGTCTGCCAAGAAAGTTGAAGGTACGCCATAATGAGGGACACCGTCGCCGTCGAGCACTCGTCCAACATTGACGCTGGCAAAACCTGACAAATTAACATCTGCTTGAGATGTACTACATAAGATGCAAAGTGAAGCCATTGTTAACTTAACAAATTTTGAATACTTCATCTAAGTTCTCTCTTAGTTTTCATGACAATTTTAGTTATGCGTTCCACTTAGAACTAAAAGATAAATCAATAGTTCACATACCACAAAAGCTATACACGTGCTTTGATTCATGTTCACCGTTAGATAAGACTGTCTGACCGCTTTAAGTTATCGTTCTAATAAGTTCTATATGGGTTTTTAGTAATTCTTATAGGAGTAAAGTAGATAGTTTCTATAAAATCAAGGAAATAACCTAACTAACAATAACAAGTTGTGCTTTCCTGAGTTCACATAGTCAATGTTTGCGGGAGTAGTAACCGAGTGCCTTCATCGTTTGTCCTTTAATTTCCCTATCAAATGTAACTAGAAAACAAGCGCTTTGAAAAAATTGTTCTATATTTGAATTAATTAGTGAGCAATAGCTGTTAGTTGAAGCAAGTATTGTGTGAAATGCAGTGCCCAACAGTACTCATATTAGTGCTATTCGATGTTTACTAAAATTGTAGTATAGCCGGAAAAATAAGCCGGAAAGCGCGGGTGAGAGCTCGGTGACTGACATGATAGTCAGTGACATTAGCAATGCGGTATCGCCTTGATAAACTGAAACATGAACTATAGGGTTAATACGATGAGGTATAGATTAAAACTATCGGGCATCATTTTGGCGATGATGTCGATGACAGCTGCCGCTGATATTACATTCAATGGTTTTGCATCGATAAGAGCTACAGCAGCTGACTCTGATGGTGGTGAACCACCATTTTCCACATTTAAAGGTGATGGTGACATTTCTTTTAAAGATGAATCTTTGTTTGCGTTGCAGGCTAGAGCAGATCTCACCGAAGGGCTCAGTGCAACGGTGCAGTTAATGGCTGAAGGTATTAATGATTTTGAAGTGGAAGCGAGGTGGGCATATGTAAGTTATGAACTAAGCGACAGACATCGCCTAAGTTTAGGGCGTTTTGCTAACCCAATCTTTTTCCAATCTGAATATGAAAAAGTTGGCTATGCACATAATTTTTCTCGATTACCTACAGCGGTATATATTGGATTTGAATTTAGCACAATTGAAGGTATTGCGTTAGATAGTACTTTTGATTTTGATGACTATGTATTAGATACCAAAGTCTTATATGGAAACTGGGATGGTGGAGCGTTTTTTGCTGTAACAGGTCAAGAAGAATCGTTCGCGCTTAATGACATTATGTCAATACGTGCCACACTTACATATGACTGGTGGAAAATATTTGCTGGTGCTTTTGTAGCGGAAATGGATGGTGGCTCAATTGATCAGGCTGTGCTTAATACGTTTGCTGCTCCAGGAATCGCTGCAGCGCAGGCGTTAGGTGCAACCGACGCTGACGTTGCAACGTTTCAAGAGGCTGTAACCTGGACCGGAGAAGATGGCTTGTACTGGTACTCGGGCTTCAATATTGATTACAATAATTGGATATTTGATTTTGAATATGCCAGTTATCAAGTTGAGGACTCAACAGATGCGTTGAATAACGTTTGGTATGCTGCCTTGGGGTATCGATTTGGCTCGACTGTGTTAACGGTACACACAGAAGAGTTAACACAAGATATTGACTATGACTCGTTATCACCAGTACAACATCCGGTATTGGTTGCCACGGGACGAGCAATTCATGATGCACTTGGAGCTCGTGAGTTTGATGGGTATGGTATTTCACTGCGCTATGATTTTCATAGCAATGCTGCATTAAAAATGGATTATTTTAGCGGTGAAGATACCAGACCAACGGTGAAAGATTACACCATTTGGTCAGTTGGTATTGATTTGGTATTTTAGGGGGAAATGATGAAAAACAGTATGTTAAGTATTTTTTTGCTGGGAGCAGTGTCGTTTTCAAGTGTTGCAGACGTTGCGGTCATTGTGCACCCATCAAACGCCGACGCGCTAGATAGCGGCAATATTTCCAAGATTTTCTTGGGGAAGTCAAAGAAATTTCCGAGCGGCGAACAAGCCGTTCCTGTGAGCCAGTTGAGCAAAAACCCCATTCGTGTAGAGTTTGACAGAAAGGTATTAAATAAGTCTTCTAGTCAGGTCAAAGCGCATTGGTCTAAATTGCTTTTTACAGGCAAAGGGCAACCTCCTCAGGAGGTGACAACTGACGGTGAAGTGATCGAATTAGTAGCGAATAATCCCAATATTATCGGCTTTGTTGATGCTAGCCAAGTAGACGCTACGGTCAAAGTGGTTGCCACGTTTTAATAGAATTATGTTCAGTCATTTATTTGCAACATCAAAAATATGGCTGAACTCGCACTACTTGGATGAATATTGCCGATATGCTGATGGCGTCATTTTCGTCCATTGCTTAAATGCGCGGGAAAATGAACGTGCATCACTATAGCTTAGCTTAAATGCGATTTCTTCAACCGGCGCTTCGGTTTGTGCGAGTAGTTTTATTGATAAAGATTTACGAAGTTCGACCTTAATCTGTGCAAAGCTAGTATGTAAGCTTGCTAGCTTCCGCCTTAAGGTAGCCGTACTTATATCCAACATGAACGCTACGTCTGTTGCGGTTAACAGCCGCTTGTGTTGATTGAAATGTTCACTCAGCAACTGGTGTATTTGACGGTCAAGTAATTGCTCCTCTCCCGGATAGCGCATCACAATCAATGGAAATTGCTTGATAAGTTTATGAAACTCGCCTCTTTGCCGAATCATACTTAATCTTAAGATGTCCTGCGAGAATATGAGTGCATTTTGTTGACTGTTGAAATTCATTGGGCACCTGAATAGCAAAGAGAACTCTTGCCGATAGCCTTTTGGGGTATACGTGACTGTGCCTGATAAGGCATTTATTTGTTGACCTGATAACCAAGACAATAATCGATGAATGAGTACTAACAGGTATTCAAGAATGAAGTGATCGGGATCTTGGTGAGCATGATGTAGCGATAATGTGAGTCGTTGTTCGTGCTTTTCAATGTTTAACTGGCAATCAGCTAATGCTAATGTGAGTTTGAGGGACTCAATTGCGTCAGCAAGATTTTCACAAAAGTATAAGTTTTGCAGTAGCACACGAAAATATTCTGGTGGCACAGGCTTTTGGGCAAACCCCAAAAATGCGTCGTTAGTTTCACTAGCAAGCAAGTTCAGGTAGAGCGTCATAGCATTATCGCTAACCCTCTGCTGCTGACTAACTGAACGTCCCATTTCTGCGCCAGCAATTCTTATTAATGCATCTACATTAATTCCTTTTTGCTTAGCGGCAAACGCCGCCTTCTCTACATAGTAATGTCCAATAGTCGCCATAGTGTCATCGTTTTGCTTTTTGTGAGCGATATTGTGACATTTATGACGAGATATGTCCTGTTGAAATATGTATGAATGTAGCACAATGGCACTTATTCATTATTTTACGCTGAGTAGCCCATGCAAATTTCATTTACCGAAGAAGAAACAATGATCCAAGACACCGCAAAGCAATTTGCGGAGTCTGAACTTAAACCCAATGCACAGTTGGTAGAAAGTGAATTGGGTAAATCCAAATTTCTGGAGAATGTTAAGGCCTTAGCTGAACTTGGCTTCATGGGAATCAATATTGACAGTCACTATGGTGGTATTGAAGCAGGCAGTGTGGCGTTTAGTTTGGCGATTACCGAAATTGCTCGAGGCTGCGCTTCAACGGCTGTGACGACGTCAGTTACTAACATGGTTGCAGAAGTTATACAGGCGGTTGGCAATGAGCAGCAAAAATCTCATTACTTACCTAAAATATGTACGGGCGAATTTCTTGCTGGCGGATTCTGTTTAACAGAGTCTACTGCGGGGTCAGATCCTTCTGCAATGACAACACGAGCCGTTCGCGACGGTGATCATTACGTGCTCAATGGCAGCAAAATTTTTATCACGTCTGCAGAATACGCTGGCGTATTCGTTGTTTGGGCGGTTACCGAGCCTGATGCGTCACGAGGAAAGGGCATTAGTTGCTTTTTAGTTGATAGTACTCTGCCAGGTATTACCATTGGTAAAGCTGAAGAAAAGATGGGACAAAAAGCATCATCTACAAATGAAGTCACATTTGATAATTGCAAGGTACCAGCGTCAGCGTTATTAGGTGAAGAAAACCAAGGTTTTAAAATTGCGGTTGCAGAACTGGCTGGTGGGCGTATCGGCATTGCGTCGTTAGCGTTAGGTTTAGGACTTGAAGCCTTAGATTATGCTAAAGACTATATTAAAGAACGAAAACAATTTGGTCAGCCGCTGGCAAACTTTCAAGGGCTTCAGTGGATGCTGGCTGATAGATATACCGAAATGGAAGCTGCGCGTTTGTTGATTATGCAAGCTGCAACTAACAAAGATAATAAGAAGCCTTTCGCAACTGCAGCGTCAATGGCGAAAGTATTTGCATCGGAAAAAGCGAATGATGCATGTTACACAGCGCTACAACTATTGGGTGGTGCTGGTTATATCAAAGAATACCCGTTGGAGCGCTTAGCAAGAGATGTTCGCATCACTACTATTTATGAAGGCACTAGCGAAATTCAACGCGTAATTATTGCACGAGATATTTTGTCAAACTAGTGTTCAGTGCAATGAAAACTGTTAATATGCTTCGCCAATCTTTGTACAACCGTTAAAGATTGACTTTTAATTGATTAAAAATTTATTGAAACACTCTCAAAGGAAACACAATGGCTATAACAATTAAACCGCTTGAGCAGGAGAAAAGAGGCTCATGTCCGGAAGAGTTTAACTTTGGTGCGACGTTTTCCGATCATATGTTTACCCAAGACTATGAACAGGGAAAAGGTTGGCAAAATGCATTAGTCAGCCCATATCATGCGCTGTCTTTAGATCCTTCTGCTGCGGTCTTGCATTATAGCCAAGAAATCTTTGAGGGATTAAAAGCGTATCGTACACCTGAAGGCAAAATAAACCTTTTCCGCCCAGAAGAGAACTGTAAGCGCTTCAACCGTTCAGCTAAGCGCATGGTTATGCCAGAAGTTGACGTTGAGTTGCACTTGCAGGCATTAGAAGAGTTATTAAAGCTTGATCATAACTGGGTGCCAGAACAAGCTGGCGCATCGTTATATATTCGTCCAACAATGATTGCAACAAGCCCAAAACTTGGCTTAGGCGCAAGTAGCAGTTACACCCATTTTATTATTACGGGTCCTGCTGGTTCATACTTCAAAGGCGGATTAATGCCAATATCTGTTTATATTGCCGATGAATATCGTCGCGCGGTTAAAGGTGGGGTTGGTGAAGCCAAAACTGGTGGCAATTACGCAGCAAGTTTGTACGCCTCTGAAGAAGTCGCCAAAAAAGGTTACTCTCAAGTTTTATGGTTAGATGCGGTAGAAGGGCGCTATATTGAAGAAGTTGGCGCGATGAATATTTGCTTCGTTTACGAAGGCAAGCGTATTGTTACGCCAGCACTTAGCGGCAGCATCTTACCGGGCATTACGCGTGATTCTATTTTGAAATTGGCACCAGCTATCGGATATGAAGTTTCAGAAGAACGCTTAGACGTTCACCAGATATTAGCTGATATCGAGAGTGGCAAAATCACAGAGGTATTTGGTTGTGGGACTGCTGCGGTTATCTCACCAGTGGGTACACTATGTATGCAAGATAAAGACTATGTGATTAACAACAACGAAACTGGTGACGTTGCAAAACATTTGTATGACGAGCTAACAGGAATTCAGTACGGTACAAGAGAAGATCGTTTTGGCTGGATTCGAACAGTAGACGTATAACCGACTACACTTTTTATTATTCTGAAATTAACGCTACTTTAGGTGATACCTTTAGTAGCGTTTTTTATATTTTGAAGAAACCGAAAGTTGCTAACATAACAGCAAGCTAACGATTACTTGCGGTCTTCTTGGCAGAACGATACTTGCTGTAAAATAACTCCTGATCGGTCTTAGCTAATTCGTTCCATATCTTTTCCGATAATTCGGGATTTTCTCGATAAAATTTATTGCTAATGATAATAAACCCAAAGTCTTGTCGTAATGGTGGTAGCATTGGGATTACATTGTCAGGAAAGCCGGAGTAGTCGCATTGTGCAACTGAAGCCGTAACTTTTTTGTTTAATAATAGATTGTGCGCTCGTTCAGTTGTATCCGTTTGATAGATATCTAAGTTAAGTGATTTCAATATCTCGATTGTGTGGTAACCACGTGGTATCGACACAATAAGAGGGCTGTCAAATTGAATTGATTTACCGTCCCAAGAAATGTTCTCGTCGATTAAATGAAATAAACACACTGAAATTTTAGAGAATGCGCGCTCAGTATCTAACTGATTTTGCTTCATTGGATAGTGGCTGAATTTTGCTCTAGCTGTGGAGTAACTCCCCAAAACCCCCGAAATTTTACCTGTTTTCAGGCCTTTCAAACAGCGAGACCAATTATCTCGTTTGTAACTAATGCTTAATTCCGGAATTTGCTTATCAATATGTTGAATGATTTCGATGGCTGCACCAGGCTTCTCTTTTGGAAGTTCTATCGAAGAAGTTCGAAAGTGTGGAAGAAATTCCTGCTGTTCATAACAAAAGTTGAATTGCACATCGTTGGCAGCGAAACTGGCTTTATTTAAGAGTAATAAACTCAACATTACAATCAATAAGTTTTTGAACATACTCTTTAACATTTCGCGGTTTGTTGGCTAATTGTGTATTCTACAGTATAGAAAATACTTGACGTTATTCATGTCACATTATCGAATTATTACCAAGATATCTACGACAAATGTTGTAGTTTGAATTAAATTACAAAACATAAAGGGAATTAATCATGGTTATTCAAATAGTTAGTGCACTTAAACTAAATTTCATGTTGGTTGCTGTAACGATAGCTACTACACCTGCAGCAATTGCAAATACAACGGATCGATTTCCACCAACAATTAAAACATCTTACCTACCTGTTAAAGTGGTAGGTGAAAAAGAAAATCTTATTCTTTCTGGTGTACTTAGAGTGCCCGAATATGACGCTAAGATTCCTGCAGTGCTCATACTTCATGGATCTGCTGGCATAGACAGTCGTGGCCAATTTTATGCAGAATCGTTACACCAACAAGGCATTGCAACATTTGAAATAGATCTTTGGGGAGGGCGCGGCCTGAAAGGTGGCAGTAAAGGGAGGCCTGCATTGCCGACATTCACTGTACCAGATGCATTGGCTGCGTTAACTTTACTTGCAGAACGAGATGACATTGATAGTGAGCGCATTGGTGTTATTGGCTTCTCTTGGGGAGGCGTAATTGCCATGCTCTTAAAGAACAATGCAACTTATGAGGGATATGATAAGGACTATCGTTTTTCAACATTTGTAGCACATTACCCAGTCTGCTGGGCATACAACAAGGTACCTGGCGTTAAATTTAATGAATTAAGCGACGGTGCGATGCTAATTCAAACGGGGGAGTTAGATGACTACGACAATCCTGACAGTTGCCCTGAACTCGTTGAATCTTTGCCTGATAATCAGCGATCTCAAATAGAGATTAAAGTGTGGCCCAAAGCTTACCATGCATGGGATAGATTTGCGCCGACTATTATTGTCGACGATCCATTCGCGCACCAAGGTAAAGGGGGAAAAGTGACTTTGGCCGCTAATATTGAAACAGCGAAGCAGTCTCGACAAAAAGCTGTATCATTCTTTAAGCGCAATCTATAAAAAAGTGTTAAAGAGCTCTCTACCCACATAACATCAGTGAGCGATAAACTAAGTTATCGCTCACGTATTTAATTGGACTTATCGAGTAGACGAATCGCTCATCGCCAATAAATCCAAGGCGACTTTATCAATGCCATCTTTGGCGAGTCTTCCTGCAAATTCAGCTTGTTTGCTACTAAGAAGAGAGATGCCCTCAACAATCATGTCGTACGCTTTCCATTGTTGCGTTTTTTCATTTAGACGTAGTTGAAAAGTAATTTTAATTTCTGGGCTGCCTGTTTCTACAATGACTGTATCAACAGAAACGATTTTCTTACCGTTTTTAATATCTTGTTCACGTTCATATTTTACTTGTTGATTTTTGTATTTGGTCAATGCGTTAGCATAGGTTTTTACTAAATACTGACGCATGGCATTGGTGAAATTGTCACGCTGTTCTTTCGTCGTTTGCTTTAAATGTTTACCCAATATTTTGTATGAGGCGTATTGGTAATCAACCGACGGCATAAGTTCTTCTTCAACGATAATCTGCATCAAATCCGGGTTAGTTTTTAAGGTACCTTGCTCTCTGGCGATTCGGGCAAAAAGCTTATTACCAGCAGATTCAATTACTTTATATGGGGATAATCCAGGTTCACTGGCGGTAGCGAACATTGAACTGATAACTAGCGTTATCATCAGTAGTAGTTTCTTCATTCTTAGTGTCTCGTTCATGGTTGCGTAGTAAAGAAAATCATAAATTAACAATGCGTGCTTATTGTACATACCGACCGATTGGTTTGTAAATGGCTTTTTCGGTTAATAGGTATTACTTATTAGCATATTTAGTAATTTTTTGACCTACCATTTTTGAAAAATCATGTTTTTAATTGTTAATAGGAAAATATAGCAAACATTTTAAGTAAGCCACGAAATGCGCGTAGATGAGACATTAGTAGTCATTGATTAATGTTTGGTAATTTAGTGCGGCAATCAGCCGTAGTTATGCTGATTGCCAAGTTCACCGATTCTTATTTAACGCCATGCATGAGCTTATTTATTGCAGGGGCAAGTACAAATAGCGCTAAGGCACCAGCTGTTAGCAACCAGAAACTAAAGCTAAATCCTGCCAGTGCTGATTCAGCGGTCATACCACCACCTGCACTCATACTGCCAGCGACTATTCCAGAAAAATTATTGCCGATTGCCGTACTGAGAAACCAACCACCAAATGCAAACCCAGCTAGGGAGGCAGGAATGAGTTTACTAACCATAGAAAGGCCAATTGGCGATAGGCAAAGCTCACCTATAGTGTGAAGCACATAGCACGCTGCAAGTGGCCAAATTGGGATCATATTATTGTCGTCAAGTAAATGTTCTAAGGCGTACATAAGTACCAAAAATCCTAAGCCAGTACCTAATAGACCTAGTGCAAACTTTTGCGGAATGCTAGGTTCGAATTTACGCTTAGCGAGAAACACCCAAATTGCAGTTACAATTGGTGCAAAAATCAAAATGGAAATGGAATTTACTGATTGGAACCAGGCTATCTTAAATTCAAAGGCATCAGTGATTTGTCGATCAACTATGTTCTGTGCGAGAAATGTGAGTGAACTACCAGCCTGTTCAAAAAACATGAAAAATATCACGTTAAAGCCAAACATGATAAGGCAAGCAATAACCCGCTCGAATGCTACTTTACTAATGGATTTTGCGTGAGTTAGAAGCATCACACCTAATGCAACAAATAACACAAACAGTATCCACGCGAGAATTTTTGCTCCGGCATACGCCATTAACAGATAAACAGGAAAGATGGAAACTATTGCGCCAAGTACAACATAGGTAAGATTCTTGGTACGTACTGGCGATTGTCTGATGGCACCAACACCGTTCAGTTGTTTTTTGCCTAGATAAAACCAAACATAACTGATGATCATACCGACACCTGCTGCGCCAAATACCACTTTATAGTTATCCATCATCGGCGTATCTGTAAGCGTGCTGGCTAACCATTGAGTGAGTACTGGTGAAATCATTGCGCCAGCATTTATACCCATATAGAAAATACTAAAGCCATTGTCTCGTCGAGTATCGTTAGGGGCGTAAATTTTACCGACTAAGTTGGAAATGTTTGGCTTGAATAAGCCATTACCCACAATAACAGTAGCCAGACCAAGCATGAAAAATGTTTGGTCAGGTATCATGACGATGAATAAGCCAATGCCCATGATGACTGCGCCAGCTAGTATTGAATGTTGTGCACCTATAACTTTATCTGCAACATAACCTCCAAATATTGCGCTGGCATATACCAGCGCTAGGTAGGCACCATAAGTATTTGAAGCAAACGTTTGTCCTGACGCATCGCCACTAAAAAACTGTGCGACTATGTATAACGTTAATGCCCAACGAATACCGTAAAATGCAAATCGCTCCCAGAATTCTGCCATGAAAAGCATCCACAAAGGTTTGGGGTGCCCCCATAAGTCATCAAAGTGTGGCGTGGTGCTGGTGACATTGGTACTATCAACCGACAGGGTAGGTGTAGTCATTTAGCTTTCCTTATTGTCATTATATTCAGAGCGTGTTGATCTTTGAGGTACATCCAGATGAAAAAAAGTACTGCACTGGCCAACACGATCTAGCTGTTCAACCACATTACCAAACCCGTTCAGTTTTACCGTGAAGGGCTTGGAAAGCTTTGGTGAAGAATTGGTGAAAGCAACTTAATCTATTGTTATATTGTTAAAAATTTATTGGATTTATTTTTTTGGGGGCGGTACATGTTGAACAAAGATCACAATAATGTGACTCGCTATATTATTGATGATCTGATTCTAGACATTAAACGGTGTGAATTACGTCGCGATGAGGCGGTTATTCCTTTGCCTAAGTTGAGCTTTGATTTGTTGTCATGTCTTGCGCGTTCTGCACCCGCTTTGTTGTCGCCTGCAGAAATTATGGCTGACGTTTGGCAAGGCAGAGTCATTGGCGACGAAACACTTAAGCAAAGAGTGAAATTGCTGCGAAGAGCCCTTGGTGATGATGCGAGTGCGCCTCGATATATTGAGGTAGTTCGTGGACAGGGATATAGGTTAGTGCCTTCTGTAAAAGCCGAGCAGGTGGTTTCAAAGCCACCGTCGGTTATGATTGATCTCGCGGCTAATGATCATTTTCCTAGTATAGCTGATATTCAACAGAGCATTTGGTGGAAAAGAACATCTATTTTCGCCTTCATAATACTTATGTGTGCCGTACTGGGGCTCATCTTAACTAATTCTGCACAGCGTAATGAAACGCATGAGCAATCGGTATTGAGTGAGCAAGCCTTTTCTAACATTGATGCACAAGCACTCAAAAAATACAAAACGGGTTTGGAATATTATGGGCGCTATCGACGCACTGACAACGATATTGCCATTGAAGCATTTTCCGAAGCCATTGCGATATCGCCTGATTTTGCTGCTGCCTATGCCGCGCTCAGTCGTGCATATAGTCAACGTTTATATCAATTTGAAGGTACAGAACGTGATAAACAACTTGCTGTAGATAATGCCTATTTGGCGTTGGCATTTAATAGCGAATCATCTCAGGCATACAAAGCACTGGGCACTGCATATTATGTGTCTGGTTGGTTGTCTAAAAGCGTTAATGCACATTTACGTGCATTTGAAAGAGACGATAAAGACGTAGATACGGCATCTAATTTAGCTTTTATTTTTAGCGAACAAGCTAAATTTGCACAGGCGCTGTTATGGCATGAAAAAGCGTTATCAATCGCACCAGAAAATCCTGTGGCACAACTACACTATGCCATCACATTGCAAAGGCTGGGAGTATTTGATGAAGCGAAACATTTTTACACGTTAAGCTTGGCTAATAAACCAGATTACATACTCGCCATAGCACATTATGTTGATTTCCTAATGACAACTGGCAAAGTAACGCTGGCGCAAAACTATCTCTCGCGCGCATTACTGCGCTATCCAGATCACCCTAAGTTGCTCAATGTATTGGCCAAACTTCAGGTAGTTTTCGAGGATTCATTGGCAAGTGAAACTCTTATCGAAAAATTGAAGGCCACGCATTTTGATTTTACGCAAAGTTCACCCGGGCAGTTATTGTTGGTGATGACAGAGGGGATAACTACTAGCGGTAGCCTTCCCGATCCTCTAGCTGAGATTGAAAATGAACTCAAGATCATGCAAAAGAAAGGGAACGAACATAGCAATATCAGCTTTTTGTTAGGACAATTAGCTTTGTTCAAACAGGATTCTAAACAAATGATTAGATATTGGACGCAAGCAATAGAGCAGGGAGCTGTCGACAAAGCTTATTACCTAAGAGTGTTAGCCGTAACCGATAATACGATGCCGAAGGAGTTGCATCGAAAATTTGAACAGATAGAGCAAGAGTTAGACACATGGAAAAACACAGAAAATCTAACTATTTCGGATATCGGTCACTAATCTAGTAAAGTGTAGTCAAAACTACTACAACATTATTCAGTCACCAATTTATATTTCACATCGGGTAATTCAACAACATTCACCTATACTAAAAACTATTGGTAGTTGTTCGGTATAGGACTCTGTGGTGTTGGTGAAAAAGAGAGTATTGAGTGTGAAATCTGCACTAATGACATTATTGATGCTATATGTACTTCTATTTTCGTTGCTTGTACAAGCGCAGCACCCGCCTGTGGAAGTGAAATATCAATATGACGGCAAAGTTCATACCTTAGTGGGAGAGAAGACGCCTCAAGGTTATCGATTTAACTCTGCATCCGACAAGGTTCTAACCTTAGCAACATTGGAATGGCCACCTTATATTGGTGAAGAGCTGTGTAATAAAGGCTGGGTTTTTCAATTTACCGTTGCGTTACTTGCACATAAAGGCTATCAGGTTAATGTGCATTTTTACCCATGGGCGAGAGCAGTAAAAATGGTCGAAACAGGGCAGATGGATATTCTCTTTCCTGAATATTTTATTGAAGATTCGTCCCCGTCAGACGTTATCGAAGGTAAAAAACGGCGAGAGCTGCTTGCTCAATCAAACAAATTTCCCGGTGGCAATATTTCATTCATGAAGCGCAAAAATGACACTATTAAATTTGACGGTAACTTAAGCAAGTTGAAAGGACAAAACATCGGCGTAGTGAGAGGTTATCAAAATACGCCTGAGTTTGATGCGATGATGGATGCTAAGCTCATTGATGTGGTTAATGCCGTTGATGAATTGCAACTAATGAAAATGCTAGTGGCCAAACGCGTTAATCTCATCATTGGAGATCCTTTGGTCTTCCGTTATGCCGTTAACTATTCAGATCTTACAATGAACAACAAAATAGCGTTGCTCGATGGTGTTGAGGAAGTGAATCCTGCCATAAAGTATAATCATCTGTACTACGCGGTAAGCGTCAAGTCAGAAAACTGGCGCTCGATTCTAGACGATATTAATTTGGCTTTAATTGAATTTGATATCGAAGGAGAAACACAACGCATTATCGAAATGGGCAGCGGTTGTGTTGCTGATTTCACTGACATCTAGTTTAACTGATGAAGAATAAGGCAGATATATCGAGGTCAATGATATTTAGGACATGCAGAATGTTCGCTGCGATGTTGTTTTTCATATCTTTCATAAGCAACGCTTCAACACTTTCACCACAAAAGCGTGATGAGCAATACTTAACTCAGTTTTTCAACAAGAAAAATATCACTTCTAACCCAAAGCTTTTCGATATTAATGGACAATTTCACATTGTAAACATTGGCATATTCTATACGAGTGATTTACTGCTAGAAGTAGACGTAGAAACACTCTATGCGCACGTTGAGTCACAAATTGCTTATGCCAATGAAGTCCTTGAAAATAGTGGTGTGTATATGCGGCGCCAATTGGCTTATTTTGGTCAGTATCCCGTACCAAATAACCCAAATCTCAAATTGAATGAATTCTTAAATACAGTATTTGATAATGATGTTGAGTCGATACGTACTCTGTCAGCGCAATACGGATTGGATTATATGACAATACTACGTCCGATGTCAGATCCAGAGTATTGTGGGTGGGCGTTTTATGACAGCCCTTATGCGGTAATGCAAGTTGGAAGTAGTTGCACAAGCCAAAGTTTAGGTGCGCACGAATGGGGTCATAACGACGGCGCAGATCATGACATTGCCAACAGTTCTTCTGCCCCCGCTAGAGTTTATGGACGTGGTTATAATTGCGCCGGCTTAGGTACAGTAATGAGTACGTCAAACAGCTGGCGAACACGTCATGCATTCTACTCATCACCAACTATTTGGTCGCAAGGAGAAAGTTGTGGCAAACACAATGAAGCAGACGTGGTAAGAATGTTACAAGAGTTTCAATTTGACAATGGACGCTTAGGTAATCGAGTTGATGACCGTGAAAAACTTGCCTTTGCCAAAATCACCAATGATGCTCTTATTTTGACAGATGAAACTGAAGACGAAGTGGTGCTTACTGTTATTTTGGTAGACGAAGAAGGTCACTCAGTAAGTCTTGATAGAACGGCGAACATAGAGCTCTACACCAAGGGAAATACGGCACAGCCTAATATTGACTATCTAGCGAAATCTCACCAGCTAAAATTTGCGGCAGGCCAATTTGAGCAACAAGTATCGATTCAAATTCTAGCGGACACGTTTGAGGAAACCGCAGAAACATTCTCGGTGGCACTTCGGCATGGAGATATTTTACAGCCAACCAATGATGCGGTGGATATCGTTATTCAACCAAACGATGTGACGCTGTCAGCCAATATTGAGTTTCGTGAAACAGAACTCGTAGTTGGTGCAAACCAAACGTTTGATATTGAATTGCAACGGCAAGGGGACTTGGGTGGTAATATTTTGGTAAAACTTACCAGCAATGTCGATTGGTTACTATTGCCCGACAACTTGATTATTTTGCCAAGTGGCAAAGATACTGTGGCAGTTAAGGCGAGTACACAAGCTACTTTGCGCGCAAGTACGCAATTGACCTTAGAATTGCCGGAAGGCGTTACCAGTACTAATCAAACACTGACAATTCATGTAGAACAACAAGCAAAAACGGATAACTCAAGTGGTGGTACTATTTCTGTAATTTGGCTGATGTTGTTGGTGTTTGTTCCAAATCGAGTTATGCTTTATCGCAAATTTTACTAACTTCCTGAGCGAAGATCTTTGGCCAAACCACGTAATAAACTTCCCGATCGCTCCATTGATGTTTTTTGCCAGAAATGCCAGTGCCAGCTATATAAGTACAGAAAAGGTGGTAAAGGTTCGCTAATTAAGTGTTTTAAAGCGCGTCTCACAGAAGATTACACCATAGAGCCTTGCGTTTGTCCTAAATGTCAGCAAGAGTTTGCTCGAGAAACGATAATACGGGGATTACCAGCATATAAGTTTATTGGCGGAAAAGTGTGGTTCAAGTAAATTTGAAGATATAAAAAAGGCCGCAAAAAGCGGCCTTTGTACATTTGATAGCTCAATTACCAAATTTTAACGCGTTTTTCAGGCGCAATATACATTGCGTCACCTTCTTTAATGTCGAATGCTTGATAGAATTCGTTCATGTTTGAAAGTGAGCCTAATGCACGGAACTCGCCCGGTGAGTGTGGGTCAGTCGCTACGCGGTTACGCATTGACTTTTCAACGATCTTAGAGCGCCAAATTTGTGCATAACCCATGAAGAAACGTTGGTCGCCTGTTAGGCCATCAATCACTGGCGCTTCTTTACCATTTAAAGACGCTTTGTACGCTTTGTACGCAATTGTTACGCCTGATAAGTCACCAATGTTCTCGCCTAGTGTCAACGAACCATTAACGTTTAAGTCTTCAAATACCTGGTAGTTGTCGTACTGCTCAACCAAGATCTTTGTGCGTTTTTGGAATTCTTCTAAATCAGCGTCAGTCCACCAGTTACGTAAGTTACCTTCCGCATCGTAACGGCTACCTTGGTCATCAAAGCCGTGACCCATTTCGTGGCCAATTACCGCGCCAATACCACCGTAGTTTACAGCGTCATCAGCTTCCATGTTGAAGAAAGGTGGTTGTAAAATTGCCGCAGGGAAAACAATTTCGTTTACCGTTGGGTTGTAATAAGCATTAACCGTTTGCGGTGTCATGCCCCATTCCCATTTCTGGATTGGACCACCTAACTTTTCAACTTCTTTAGCGTGAGACACTTTACCTGAGCGTACTAAGTTACCAACAAGATCATCGCCTTTAATGGTTAGCTTAGAGTAATCCTGCCACTTGTCTGGGTAACCAATTTTTGGTGTAAATGCTGCTAGTTTTACGTGTGCTGCTTTTTTGGTGTCTTCAGACATCCACTCAAGCTCGTCAATAGACTTACCGTAAGCGTCACGTAAGTTTTCAACTAATTCGCTCATGCGTTGCTTTGCTTCTGGTTTGAAGTGACGACCAACATACACTTTACCAATAACTTCACCTAAGTTTCCGTTAACTACCGATACACCGCGCTTCCACATTGGACGTTGCTCTTGACGGCCACGCAGTTGTTTTGAATAGAAATCAAAGTTTTCGTTATCAAGTTCACTGGTGAGTGCACCAGCAAAGTTGCTTAATGTGTGGAATGTTAGGTAAGTCTTCCAGTCATCTAAAGATGTTTCTGCAAAGATTTGACCAAAACCTTTAACAAAGCTTGGTTGGTTGATAATTATATCTTTTTGCGAAGCAACACCTTGAGCTGCTAAGTAAGCATTCCAATCAAATGCCTCTGCAAGTTCAGATAGGTTTGCTACATCAAACTTGTTGTAACGTTTCTCACTGTCACGCGACTCAACACGTGTCCAATGGTAGTTTGCTAACTTTGTTTCTAATGCAAGAATAGTTTCAGCGGCTTTTTTACCGTTTTCTAAACCCGCTAATGTAAACATTTTCTCAATATGAGCAACATAACCATCGCGCAATGCTTTGTGACGCTCATCTTCTTTGAAGTAGTAGTCACGATCCGGTAGACCTAAACCGCTTTGCCAAACGTGTGTGGCATAACGCGTTGAATCTTTAGCATCGACACTGATATAAAATGCAAGTGGGTTACCAATACCTACTGACTGATGCTTACCAAAAAACGCTGCGAGTGCCTTTTTGTCAGCAAGTGCGTCAATGTTAGTCAGGAACGGTTGAATTGGTTTAATACCAAGTGCGTTGCGCGCTTCTACGTCCATATATGAACGGAACAAATCAGCAACCTTTTGCTCGTCGCTGCCCATTTTTAGGTTCTCAGTTGCAGCTAACTCTTCAATAATCGCTTTCACGGCATCGTCAGCATCATCTCTTAAATCGTAGAATGAGCCGATAGCAGTTTTATCGCCTGGAATTTCATTTGCTTTTAACCAACCACCATTAACATAGCGGTAAAAGTTGTCTTGTGGACGGACACTTTTGTCCATGTTTGCTGTTTCGATACCTGTTGCCAGTGCTGTTTTTGTTGTTTTTAATGCTTCAATGCTTGCTGTAGGCTTTTCTTCAGCAACATTATTATTGCAGCCTGCAACTAACAGTAGTGAAGAACATACTGCACTTGTTATTATTGATTTCATGGTGATACTCATCGTTAAATTAAATTAATCCACAGAAATAGTAATGACTGCGTTAATAATTTACTAGTCATTGTCATAAGTATTTACACTTTATTAATGCTTTCCTGTATCAAAGGTTTTACGTTGTCGGCTAATCTAGTCAAATTACAGCCAGTTAACCTTAGGTTTTGTATCGTAACAGCAATCTAGGTTTTTCACTTTTGTGGTCATTTTATCATGGTAAATGTGGATAACACGGGCATGATTGTGAGTGAAATAGTGGTGAGGTGAAAGATTTCGCAACTGGCTTGTAAATAATTCTTGGGTACTTTGAAAGTATTTTTGATATGCTGTGCCAATATTGTCTACATTCAATGAGAAATATTCATCGTAAGATTTAGATATGTTTCAACCTGTTAGTTTGTTTATCGGCTTACGATATAGTCGCAGTAAAAGCCGCAGTGGCTTCATTTCATTCATTACATTTTTTTCTATTGCTGGCATCTTGTTGGGAGTTGCGTCGTTAATTACTGTCGTATCGGTAATGAATGGTTTTGAGGGCGAACTTAAAAAGCGCATACTCGGACTTGTCCCACACATTACCTTAAGCTCACCGAACAGCCATATTCAAGACTGGCAAAGCATACAACGCAAGCTGAGTTCAGAAGCACACGTAAAACATGTTACGCCGATTGTTGATAGCGAAGCGCTGATACAATCACATTCCAGCTTAAAAGGCATTATGATTCAAGGGATAGTGCCAGAGCTTGAGCAGCATAATATTGTTCGCCAAAGCATTACTGAAGGGGATTTTAACGCGCTTTCACAGGCACCTTACCGAATTGTTATAGGTCAGTCTTTAGCGCGAAAGCTTGATGTTATGGTGGGCGAGAATTTACGGCTTGTTTTGCCAAACAAAATGACTTTTACCCCGATGGGGCGTATTCCTGTTCAACGCATCTTCGAAGTGGCAGCGATTTTTGATGTTGGCTCGCAAGTTGATGACACCGTTGTTTACATTCACGCAAACGATGCTGCTAAATTATTGAGAATGCCAGCTGATAGCGTAAAAACGCTTCGTATTTATTTAGATGATGCCTTTGAAGCCAATAACGTCATGCCACAGTTGCAGGCGTTATTTCCCGACTTTTCCTATACCGGTTGGCAAACATCACAAGGCACGCTATTTTCCGCGGTAAAAATGGAAAAGAACATGATGTGGCTAATGTTAAGCCTGATTGTTGCGGTGGCGGCATTTAATATTGTGTCGGCACTAGTCATGGTTGTTATAGAGAAGCAAGGCGAAATCGGTATTTTGCAAACATTTGGCATGGATAGAGCAGGGATTTTGAAAATTTTTATGAGCCAAGGTGTAACCAATGGCCTATGGGGAGTGTTCTTTGGGGTTTTGTTAGGGGTTGTTTTAACATTAAACCTTAATACGATTCTCGATGCTGTTGGTGTTAGTTTACTCGGTGCGAATACCCAAGCATTACCTATTGATTTAAAAGCAAGCAATGTCGCTATCATTGCATTTTTGGCGTTAGTAATGTGCTTTCTGGCAACACTCTATCCAGCTTATCGGGCGTCATTAACTCAACCTGCAGAGGTATTAAGACATGAGTAATGGTTTGCAGTGCAAACAAATTGTAAAAACGTATCAACAAGGTCATATTGAAACGCCAGTGCTTAAGGGACTTGATTTAGTCGTACCTAAAGGCGAGTTGCTTGCGGTTGTAGGAAGTTCAGGATGTGGCAAAAGTACGTTTTTGCATATTGCTGGTGGGCTTGATAAGCCATCATCTGGTCAAGTGTTGATCAATGATGTTGATATTCATCAACTGTCAGAGAAACAGCGCGCTAAGTTTCGCAATCAGCATATTGGTTTTATTTACCAGTTTCACCATTTAATGATGGAGTTTTCTGCGATGGAAAATGTTGCTATGCCATTATTAATTAAAGGTGACTCACCTAAGCTAGCCACCCAAAAAGCAGAAGCTTTGTTGCAACGTGTCGGTCTGGCGCATCGTAGCCATCATCGCCCATCGGAGTTGTCAGGAGGCGAGAGACAGCGTGTAGCTATAGCGCGTGCACTTGTTACTGAGCCTTCATTAATACTTGCAGATGAGCCAACAGGTAACCTTGACGCGGATACAGCGGAGCAAATTTATCAATTACTACGTGAACTTAATCAACAGTGCCAAACAAGCTTTGTCGTTGTGACACACGATCTTGCGCTAGCGGCGAAAATGGACCGACAGTTACGACTTGACCACGGGCAGCTTAAACCATTGGGCGATAAATCTGTGACCGAAAATCAAGTAACAGCAGGTGAATATGTTTAAACCGTTAGGCTTATTTGTTGGGTTTCGATATTTAAAAAACCGTCAAACGGGTGGTTTTTCAGCGTTTATATCGGCGTCATCTACGGTCGGCATTGCGTTAGGGGTATTGGTGTTGATAACGGTACTGTCTGCAATGAATGGTTTTGAACGTGCATTATCTCAACATTTACTCTCGTCAGTACCACACGGTGAACTCATAGGGGTGAATGAGCCATATAATCAGTGGCCAGAGTATGCCAGTAAAATGAGTCAACATCCGCGCGTAATTTCGGTCGCACCTGTGATTAAGCTACAAGGTATGTTGCAGGAAAAAAACGCTCTGAAAGGGGTTGAAGTGCGCGGGGTCGATCCTGCCATCGAAAAAAGTGTGTCAAATATTCCTAACTTGATCACTCACGGTAGTTGGGATGAGTTAGTAAAAGAAAATACTACGGTGTTAGGGGAAGGGGTAGCAACAGCGTTGAATGTTGCTGTTGGTGACAATATTCAATTGTTACTACCGCCTCCGGACAATTCATTGGCCAAACAGTTTGCCGCACCTATTAAACGTAAGCTCAGAGTCGTCGGCATTTTTGACTTTGCCGATCTAGACAAACATCAGGCATATATTTCGTTAGCGTCTGCTCAACAGATACAGAAGTATCGTGCAGATCAAGTTGATGGTATACGTTTTAAGGTGAGTAACGTATTTGCAGCTCCCTTGATAGTAAGGGAAGTCGCTATTCAAAGCGATCATTATACTGCTATTTATGACTGGACAAATACGCATGGTCATCTATACAACGATATTCAACTGGTTCGCATGGTGATGTATATCGTATTAGTATTGGTGATCGCAGTGGCGAGCTTTAACATTGTTTCCACATTAATCATGGTGGTAAACGAGAAAAAAGGTGATATTGCCATTTTGAAAACAATGGGTGCGAGTCCTGTCTCTATACTTTTGGTCTTTGTAATTCAAGGACTGTTCAATGGCGTAATGGGTTGCTTTTTTGGCGGTACGTTGGGCTATTTACTAGCTAGTAATTTAACTGAAATTGTTAGTTCTATTGAACAGTTCTTCCAAATTCAGTTTTTGTCAGGTGATGTGTATTTTGTCGACTTCCTGCCGACCGAAGTGCACAACATAGATGTTGTGATTACGATTTCTACCGCTTTAGTGTTGAGTCTCATCGCAACGTTATACCCTGCTTGGCAGGCAACACGTGTTGAGCCTGCACAAGTTCTCGGACAAAGCTAATACCAATCCTTTATACGGATTGGTATTACATCAATTAGTCTTCGTTGCCATTTCGCTCTTGGCGTTTTTTCCACTCTTTATTAACGGAATGACGCCAGAGTAGCTGAATACCAAAATAGCCAACAAATGCACCAATAACAGCCATAACGGCACAGCCTACTAAAAATGCCGGGCCAATCGTTGATAAGCTGTCAATTACCCACTGCCAACTCGCTTCAAACGCGAACTCTTTCTCAGGCGCAGCTAAAACCCATGTGCCAACAAGGTAACAGAAATAAAAAATAGCTGGCATTGTAAGTGGGTTGGTTATCCAAACCAAAGCAATCGATAACGGTAAATTTGCATGTACTATAATTGCTACGCCCGCAGACAAAACCATCTGAAAAGGCACAGGAATAAAGGCAAAGAACAACCCAACTGCAAAGGCTTTAGCCACGGAGCGACGGTTCAAATGCCACAAGTTACCATTATGAATGAGGTCACCAAATATTTGTAAGTATTTGTTGGACTTAATTGTTTGGTGATCAGGCATAAACTTTTTAATGGTTTTTTTGGGCATAATTTAACTTAACTTATGGAAAGCAATCACTATGGATAGGTGGCTTTTGTCATTTACTCTTGGTGCTATATTGTCACTATTTCTGGCAATAGTACCAGAGATTTTTTATGTCAATTTATTTACTGGCCTTGCGCTCGGTTGTGCGTACTGGAAAAAAACGCGTGCTTTTGCATTTTTCTTTGCAGGGTTAGCGGTTGTGCTAGGGCAGGCTGTTAACTACAACAGTACCTTTACCACCCATTTTGCATCAAACGATAAAATACAAAATGTAGTTTTAGTGGGAGAGGTGACCGAAGTCACCACTTATCCATTTTCGTTTCACCCAGTCGCTAGCAAGAAACTGGCACGCGAAAATATACCAAACCTGAACCAACGTTTTGTATTGTTGGCCGATGAAATCAATGGCGTACCCGCTAAACCTAAACTTAAGGTGAAACTTAACTGGTCAGAAAGTCGTGAAACCGTCAAAGTTGGGCAACAGTGGCAACTCGCAGTAAGAATAAAACCTGCACATGGCTTCGCTAATCAAGGTGGGTTTGCTTATCAAACATGGCTACGGGTAAAACAAATTCATACAACAGGTTATGTGCGTAAAAACGCCAAAAATCTATTATTACAAACGTCTTACTCTTTTCGAGAATGGTGGAAGCAAAAGCTCATCGCCGCGTTGCCGCACAGTCAACAAGGTTCGCTGGTGTTAGCACTTGGGTTTGGTGAGCGACAGGGGATCTTGCCTGAGCAATGGCAACTGTTACAAAACACTGGTACGGCACATTTACTGGCTATTTCGGGTATGCACTTAAGTTTGGTTGCGTTAGGTGCATCACTAATATTTTTCGCATTGCTTCGCGGAGTTTGTCTCACCCAACACCAAGTAATGAGTATGACCAATGTTGGTTCGAATTTCGTCATACCTCTATTAATTTTGGTTATGGCGACGACATTGCTGTATGCCTATATGGCTGATTTTTCACTACCGACGCTGCGTGCTTTGTTGATGATTGTACTGGTGTTCAGTGCTAAATTTGCCAACATTCAATTAAGTCTAACGCGGATTATTTTGCTAACACTAGCATTGATAATTCTGCTTATGCCGCAGAGTCTATATTCGGCTAGTTTTTGGTTGTCATTTTATGCAGTTGTAGTGATTACTACGGTAAGTTGGCGTTTTTTTAGCAGCATGAGTGATGTGCCTTTGTCTTGGAGCCAACGTGTAATGCGTTGGGGCAAGCATTTAGTAATCTTGCAAACATTGTTAACACTGCTAATGTTACCCGTGGTATTACTGCTGTCTCAGTCGTTTTCTGTCAATGTGCTACTAGCTAATCTGGTAGCAATCCCTTTGGTTAGCTTCGTTTGTTTACCATTAACGCTTGTCAGTGTGCTCAGTTTGCTTATTTCCAATGAGCTTGCTTCTCAACTGCTCGAGCTGAGTGTTTGGAGTTTAGAGATATTGTGGCAATGGCTAACCTTGGTATCAAGGGGTTTTGAAACTAGTACACATGTATCGTCAATCCAATGGTTGCTATGTTGTGTGTGTGGCATATTGGTTATTGGTAGTTATCATTTACGCTTTTACTTGCAGCAGGTTATTAGACATTCTAAACCACGCATGTATGCCATCGCGGCTTCTGTAGGCAGTGCAATGTTATTGGTAGTAATATTATGGGATAGTGACCGAACAAGAGATAAACAACGCTGGCGGACATACGTATTAGACGTAGGACAAGGGCTGGCAATGGTTATCATCAAAAATAACCGAGCGATTTTATATGATACTGGCGCTAGTTTTCCTAGCGGTTTTAATATGGTCGACAGCGTCATTGTGCCGTTTTTAACCTATCATGGCGTATCTACACTGGATTATGTCATTGTTAGCCACTTAGACAATGATCATGCCGGAGGTTTATCTAGGCTCACCGCATTGAACTTAACTGAACAGCTAATCGCAAATATGCCGAATGTCTCTTCAACGGTTAACGTTTCTTCATGTACTAGAGGAAACCAGATTGTGTGGCAGGGTCTATCATTTGATGTGTTGTGGCCGCAAACCGCGCGAGGACAAGAAAACGACGATTCGTGCGTCATCAAAGTTGATGATGGACAACATAGTGTGCTGCTGACCGGAGATATATCAAAGCGCGTTGAACGCGAACTTGTAGCCTTGCATCAACGTGACAACATTCTCGATGTTGACGTGTTAATTGCGCCTCATCATGGGTCTAATTCGTCGTCGGATGATATATTTATTAATGCAACCTCGCCACAAGAGGTTATTTTTAGTGCGGGCTACTTGAATCGATGGAAGCACCCCAAAAGTACAGTCGTAAAGCGCTATCTTCAACAAGACATTAAGAGCTATGCCACGGCAGAAAATGGTATGCTGGCGGTTGAGTTTTCGAATGACAGCTACCATGTATACAGATACCGACAAGATCTTTGGCCATTTTGGTTTGCCAATTAGTACTGGTTAAGTTAATAGTTACCTTGCTAAGTCTTGGTTTGTTAAAGCGTTTCGCGCTAAAATAGCGCGGAATTAACGATGATTAATAAAATGAGAGTTCAATGACGAGCACGTCATCTACACAAACTAGCGAGCTAAATGCAGAAGTTAGTAACGAAAATACGTGGGCAAATTTCAAGCGTTTGATGGGGTTTGCCAAGGTATACAAGAGTGCAGGTATTTTTGCCATAATTTGTATGCTTGGCTATGCGGCAATCGATGTTTATTTCCTATCAAAATTACCTGCATTAATCGATGAAGGTTTAAGTGGTGACAATCCAACCTTTATGAAATGGGCTCCGCTGTTTGTTATCGTTTGTTTTACTATTCGCGGCATCTTTCACTTTTTGAGTAATTATTGTTTAGCTTGGGTCGGCAACAATGTAGTGACCGATATGCGTCAACAGCTATTTGAGCATATTATGACAATGCCCGTGGCGTTTCATGACAAAGAATCTACTGGCTCGCTTATATCCAAAATCACCTTTGACACTGAACAAATATTAATGGCGACTAGTAAAGCGTTGTTAACGTTAGTACAGCAAGGCGCATTCGTTATTGGTTTATTGGCACTGATGTTTTGGAAAAGCTGGCAACTGTCGGCAATCTTCCTAGTTATTACACCGATAATTGCAGCCATTGTCGTTGTTGTGTCTAAGCGTTTTAGAAAAGTGAGTAAAAACATTCAAAATGCCATGGGTGAAGTAACAACGGCGGCAGAACAAACTTTTAATGGCCACAAAGTGGTACTTACCTTTGACGGTCAGGAGCGAGAGTTTGAACGTTTTGGAAAAATAAACACCCAGAATCGTCATCAGCGAATGAAACTAGTGGCGACTAAGTCAGCGAGTGTGCCAATCATTCAAATCATCGCATCGTTTGCGTTAGCTTTTGTTTTGTATGTCGCCACCTTAGACAATATGGTGCAAACTCTCACGGCTGGCATATTCATGGGGGTAGTTACTTATATGACTTTATTACTACGCCCACTAAAACTACTCACCAATGTAAACGCGGAATTTCAGAAAGGGATGGCGGCCTGTACCAGTATTTTTGATGTACTTGATCAAGATGTAGAGGTAGACACAGGTACCAAATCTTTAGTCCGCGCAAAGGGCGATTTAGCATTCAAGGACGTGACTTTCCGTTATGATGGTGAAGAAAAGAACGCACTGGAAAATGTGAGCTTTGAAGCCAAAAGTGGTGAGACAGTTGCTCTAGTAGGTCGCTCTGGTAGCGGTAAATCAACAGCGAGCGCATTGCTGCTAAGGTTTTATCAGGCAACAAGCGGACAAGTGTTAATTGATGAACAAGATATCACTCAGTACAAGCTCAAAGATGTACGTAAACAGTTTGCTTACGTGTCACAGCAAGTGGTGTTGTTCAATGATTCTATCGCAAACAACATTGCTTACGGCAAGCCAGACGCAACACGAGAACAAATTGTTGATGCTGCCAAAAAAGCACATGTCATTGAATTTGCCGAAAAGTTACCCGAAGGACTAGATACTAATATTGGTGATAATGGGGCGTTGTTGTCGGGTGGACAACGTCAACGTGTTGCAATTGCACGTGCATTGTTATGCGATGCACCATTCCTAATATTAGATGAAGCGACCAGCGCGCTTGATACCGAATCTGAGCGTCATATTCAGGATGCTTTAGCAACGTTGCAAAAAGATCGCACGTCAATTGTGATTGCCCATCGTTTATCGACTATTGAAAATGCCGATAAGATTATCGTCATGGATCAAGGCAAGATTATTGAAGAAGGCAACCATGATTCGTTACTGGCGAAAAACGGTGCCTACGCGCAGCTACACCAATACCAATTTGGCGGATAACTTGTTCAGTGGAATACTAAGTAAATGAGGCTTATAGAACGCGTTTGGTTTGACGGCCATAAGGCAAAATGGCTGTTAGTACCGATATTGTTGCCTTTATCAGCCTTGTTCTGGCTTGTTATATCAATCCGTCGCTTTTGCTACCAAATGGGGATTAAGAAGTCATCAAAGGTAAGCAGCCCCGTTGTTATTGTTGGCAATATCGGCATTGGCGGTAACGGTAAAACACCGCTAACCTTGTTTCTCATTGAGCAACTAATGCAACGTGGCATTAAGGTCGGCGTTGTTAGCCGTGGCTATGGCGGACAAGCACCTTATTATCCTTTTCAACTGAGTGAAACTGCCACCGCCGATCAAGTGGGCGATGAACCATTGCTTATATATCAACGTACTGGTGTAGACGTGGTTGTAGGGCCTGATCGAGTTGCTGCCGCAAAGAGGCTGGTTGAACTTGGCTGTGAAATTGTTATTGCTGACGACGGATTACAGCATTATCGGCTAGCACGAGATTATGAATTCATCGTTGTCGATGGCCGTCGTACGTTTGGTAATAAGTTGTTGTTACCGAGTGGACCAATGCGAGAAACCTGCGCGCGATTAGCCAGCGTTAATTGTGTTGTGGTCAATGGTGAGCTGGAAGGTGATTTAAACGTGCCATTTCATCACATGAACTTGTTGGCGCAACGGATTACTAATGTGGCTACGGGTGAGTCGATGTCTGTCACTAACTTCAAACAGCAGCACACCAAAGTGAATGCGATTGCGGGTATTGGTGATCCTAAACGCTTTTTCACAACGCTCATAAATAATAATTTTGAACTTGCGGCTGAGCGTGGCTTTGTTGATCATCAAACTTATACTGAATCAATGTTTACTGAATTTGACGAATCACTACCGCTAGTAATGACAGAAAAAGACGCGGTTAAGTGTACCAGCTTTGCGAAAAAGCATTGGTGGTACTTGACCGTAGACGCCACTTTTACAGATCACTCCAAAGATCGAATAATTCACGATATACTGAAGCTAATTAACCATTAAGAGAAATTCCCATGGCATTTGATACCCGATTAATTGAAATTCTTGCTTGTCCTGTGTGTAAAGGAAAGCTGGATTACGATAAAGAACAGCAAGAGTTAATATGTAAATTTGATCGTTTGGCTTATGCGATTGAAAATGGCATTCCGGTATTGTTGGAAAGCGAAGCTAGACGTATTACTGAGTCAGATAATTAGGATAACCCATGTCATTTATTGTTGTTATTCCTGCACGATATCAGTCAACGCGCTTACCGGGTAAGGTACTTGCTGATATCAATGGCAAACCTATGATCCAGTGGGTGGTTGAAAAAGCACAAAAAAGTGGTGCGAGTCGCGTAATTGTTGCAACTGATAATGATATGGTCGCTGAGCGTGTAGCTGCATTTGGTGGTGAAGTTTGTCGCACACGTGCTGATCATCAATCTGGTACAGAACGGTTGGCCGAGGTCGTGGAACATTATGGCTTTGATAGTGATCAAGTCATCGTCAATGTCCAAGGAGATGAGCCTTTTATTCCGGCTGAAAACATTGCTCAAGTTGCAAAAAACCTTGCACAGCAAAACAAGGCTCGCATGGCAACACTAGCGGTAAAGATTAACGATGTAGAGGAAGCGTTTAACCCTAACGCAGTAAAAGTGATATGTGACAAGGACGGGTATGCGTTGTATTTCAGCCGCTCAACGATTCCTTATGACCGAATACGTTTTCTTTCCAATGACAACGTCAGTGAAATAGGCGATTATTATCTTCGTCACATTGGCATATACGCGTATCGAGCCGGCTTTATTCAAGACTATGTTTCATGGCCTGCAAGTCAGCTAGAGCAGATAGAGTCACTAGAGCAACTGAGAGTGTTGTGGCAAGGTGAAAAAATTCATGTTGATGTGGCAAGTACGCGATTGCCTGTAGAAGGTGTAGACACACCGGAAGATCTAGAAAAAGCGCGTGCTTATGCATCAAGTTTATAGCGCCACATATAAATCATTTTGAGATGCATTTGACATTAAAAAAGAGGCCAATTGGCCTCTTTTTGTTTTCAAGCCAAGGGGGCTATAGTAAAGCTAGCGCTTTAACACAACGACCCACTTGCTCATGGCTACCTTTTACGCTCTTAAGTACTTGAGGCTTCATTTCAGCGTATTTAGACACGAGTGTTGACAGTTCCTGCTCACTTTCAGCGGTACAGTTTGTTGGTAGCATGACACTAGCAAAAGAGCCTAACAAGCTTAAATCACTGCCATTATTAAGTGTTTCGATGTGGTCAAAAATACGCGTTTTATATGGTGCTTCTAAATGACGTTGTTCGGAAGGGAACAAACCATACATCACCCAACGTAACGTTGACAGTTTAAGGTTGTCCGGATTATTGATCACCGTGTTAAACCATTTCTCTTTAACTGCGGGATCAGGACGAACAACTTCTGCATATATCGCATTTTTGACGCCTGTGTCTGAGTTATCTTTTTCTTGTTCAGCTTTTAGGAAAGCGTCGTAGTTTCCATATTCGTAACGGTTTAACTTAGCGACTATGGTCCAGCGTTTGTCTTGGTCGATAGTCATGCCATCGAACGCTAATTCACCTTGCAATATTTTAGTTAGGTTTGCTAAATGCTTAGGCGATTTGGCAAGCGAGATATAACGACGATACCAAAGCTTCTGAAAATCTGAACCTGCTTCTGCTTTCTCTAACAGTCTTAGGTAAAGATCTTCTACTTCAGCACGAAGTACAGAGAAGTCTTTCTGTTTCAATCGTGTTGCAGCGTTTAAATAGCTGACAGCGACCGTTAAACTGCTCGCGATCTTGTTGGTAACATTGTAATCGATTTCGCCTTCGATATTGGCAATGGCAAAGTTAGCAAATTGATCTGCTGGCAATTTTGCGTCGTTTACACTATCAAGCAGACTTTGCCATAACATAAGTCTGACCGTTGTGTTTTCGATGGCGTTTATGTGCTTCTTAATGGTTTCAAGTGATGACTCATCTAAGTCAACTTTCACATATCCCCAGTCATCCTGGTTCGGGAAGACTAAGTCCGGACATTGTTGACCAATGAGCGCATCAACTGAAGTAGAGTCGCCTTTGTAAGTAATTGGCGTTTTGCTGGTTAATTCCAGAACATCACCCGATAGGTTATAAAGACCAACCTGAACACGTTGTTCTCTTAATGTTGGGTAGCCTTCTGGTGATGATTGCGTGATAGTAAACGCGCTAATTTTATCATCAGAACATTGGTAATTAGCTTTAATGGTGTTTACACCCGCTTTGTATAGCCAATCCTGTGTCCATTGACTTAGATCTTTATTTGCCGCCTTACCAAGCTCACCAATAAAATCATCTAATTCGGTATTCTTATAAGAGAATTTCTTCAGGTAATTGCTAACGCCAACGCGGAAGTTTTCTTCACCAAGATAGAATGGCAACTGTTTTAATACTGAAGCGCCTTTGCCATAGGTGATACCATCGAAATTAGTCCATGCATCGCCTGTTGTTGGTACTGGTAATTCAATTGCATGCGTATTCACTGAATCGTCTGTGCGATAAGCCCATTGTTTAGTACCTGAATAGAATACGTCCCAAACATTTTCGAAATCACTTGCTTCGGCAACAGCTAAGTTAGCCATATAAGTGGCAAAGCTTTCGTTTAACCATAAGCCATTCCACCAGCGCATGGTGACTAAGTTACCAAACCACATGTGTGCCATTTCGTGTGCAATAACATTGGCTAAGCTCATTTTAGCTTGTGTCGATTTCTCGCCACGGCTGATGTAGGCCTCATTAAACGTAACCGCTGCAACATTTTCCATCGCACCGCTGTTAAAATCTGGTGCCATGACTTGGTCGTATTTTACAAACGGGTAGGGTAGGTCAAAATACTTATTAAAAAAGGCAAAACTCTGTTTAGTTGGAATGAACCATTCATCTGTTTTTACATATTGAGCCAAGCTTTGACGAGCAAAAAGTCGCAACGGGATGTCTTCGTAAGTATCTTCCCAAACGGCATAGTTACCAGCGTGTAATGAGAAAATATAAGACGAGAACTTAGCCGATTCTGGAAAGTGCCAAATTTTACTTTCACCTTGCTCTTCAATCTTGTCTTCACGTACCGATGTAATAATTTGCCATTGCTTAGGTGCAGTGACTTGCATTGTGTACGTTGCTTTTAAATCTGGCTGATCAAAATGAGGGAAAAGTCGATTAGCATTGTATGGCTCAAAATCCGTGTATAAATAAACTTCGCCATTTTCTGGGTCGACAAAGCGGTGAAAACCTGAACCATCAGTAGCATATGGGCGTTCATAATCAACAACGATTGATGTGGCTCCTGCTGTCAGTTCAGTGGCAGGAATGGTAATGAACCATTTTTCATAGTCATATTTAACTGGCTTACCGTTGAGGGTTACTGATTTAACCGTACCTTCGTCAAAATCAATCGTTAAATCATTTTGATTATTCTTAGATAAGTCAAATAGTAATTCGGTACTACCAGAGAAGCTTTCAGACTTATTGTCTATCGCGACGGTTAAGTTATATCTTACGTTGCTTACTTGCGTTGCACGCATCGCTGCATATTCGTCGCTAAGTGATTCGCTACTGTCTCTCACTACAACTGCATTGGTCTTGGCAGTTTCTACCGCTATTGGCGTTTCGTTTGTCGTTTGTTCTTGGCAGCCTACAAGGGCAAATGAGGAACCAATCAGCGCTATCGATAGCGCTTTGGCTAATTGAGTTTTATTTAATGTCATCCTTCGACCTTACTTATTATTTTTTGGTTCTTTAGGGTTAATGTTTTGTTACTTTTATAACAAAAATTACCGATATTTTGTTGTTGGTTAACGTGTTTTATCCACGGCTTAACGCATATTCGTCAATATCATACTCCAGCGCGGCTATTTCACCAATTTAAACATCTATTTAAATGCTAAATCAGGAGCTGAACATTGTAATTAGTTGTGACAAAAATATTACAGCGCTAAAAAGGAATGGTATTACGTATGTAAATAATTTGTTACGCATAATTTTTATACATTTCATTAGATTATCACAATTACTATGCCCAAACCCCCTGGTTTGACCACTGTGTAAGTTGGTTGTTTTTTGCTCTCATGGTTTATCTCAGATAAAAGTTGAGATACTTTTTGGTGTGTATGTAGTTATTACAAACATGTCACAACGAACAACTAAAACAATAAGAGAGTAATATGAAAAACGTAACAACAACGAGCAAAGCGTTTGGAACGCTTAAAGGCACCTGTATTGCTACGGCAATAGGACTATCAGCAGTCGGATCATTTTCCGCAGTTGCTGACAAAGGCGACAAAGAACTACAAATCGTCGGTGGTAAAGAGTCAACACCTTACTCGCGCCCATACCAAGTGGCATTATTAATGAATGGTCGACAAGGCTGTGGTGGTACGCTTATCTCCAAAGATTGGGTCCTAACAGCAGCACACTGTTTAGATAGCGCGTCAACCAGTAATTTGACTGTAAGAGTGGGGGCGCACAGCATCAGTGCTAACGATGGAACTACACATAACGTTAGCCAAATTATTCGCCACGAATATTGGCGGGGGGCTCAAAGTATTCAAAGTGGCTATGATATCGCAGTATTGCGACTATCAAGCAGTGCAAGCAGCTCCATTAAGCCAGCAGCTTTGCCTACTAAGGCAATAGCAGACCAACTAGCAGGCGTAGGCAGTTACGCTACCGTTTCAGGTTGGGGATTAACCTACAACAACGGCACACCTGCAGATCGACTAAGAGAAGTTGACTTACCAATTATTACCAACTCGTCTTGTAGCAGCCAACTTGGCGCTAATGTAGGTAATGGTGTCATTTGCGGCGGTGGCACAGGTGGTGTTTCTGCTTGTAACGGCGATAGCGGTGGCCCATTTGCGGTGCAAGGTAACGGTAAGTTTTACAGCATAGGTACCGTTAGTTGGGGAAGGGCATGCCAAGGAGCAACTGCATTTACGCGTACAACAGCTTATTTAGATTGGATTGAAAGTAAAACGGGTCTTAAGCCAGATACCGGCGAAGGCGATAATCCGGTTGCTAGCTTCACTGAATCAATTAATGATTTAACAGTAACTTTTAACAATACTTCTACTGATGATACTGGCATTGCGAGCTCTTCGTGGAAAATGGGTGACGGCACAACACTTAGTACGCAAGATCCGGTACACACGTACGCGAATGCAGGATCATATACAGTTGTGTTAACGGTTACAGATACTGACGGTAACACTGATAGCACTTCGAAATCTATTACCGTGGGTACACAATGTGATGCTAGTGCGTCGAGCAGTGGTTTAGCACCAGCATGGAATCAATATACTAGCTATGCTATTGGTGACCGCGTAAGCTACAACGGAGTGAATTATGTAGCCACTTGGTGGTCAACGGGTGCACGTCCTGACATTTATACTAATGTTTGGAAGAAAGATTCTGATTCAACTGATCCTTGTCAGCAAGGCCCAAGCGCTGATTTTTCTGTGGCAACAAATCAGTTAACAGCTACCTTCACTGACAACTCTTCTGACGATCAGGGTGTGGTAAGTCGTAGTTGGAGTTTTGGTGACGGCAGTACATCAACCGCAACTAACCCAACACACACTTACAGCGCTGCAGGAAGTTACACAGTAACGTTAACAGTATACGATGTAGATGGACTCTCTGATTCAACAAGTCGTGTTGTGCAGGTACAAGGAGATACGAATGGCTGTGATGGTTACACTGAATGGTCTGCTAGTGCATCTTATGTGATTGGTGATGTAGTGTCATACAATGGCAATAAATATGAGTCAATTTGGTGGTCAACAGGTGCTCGACCAGATATCTATAGCAATGTGTGGACGTATATTGGCGCATGTAGCAATTAACAACGTTTAAACTAAGCCGTCAACGAATAAAAGAAGCCAAGGCAGTGTCCTTGGCTTTTTTGTTGCTTTCTGAAATCCCCTTCCTTGCACCAAAGGTATTAATAAAAATATAGTAGAACGAACCTTTCTAAATTTTAAGTCGTCTTTATAGCAAACGGCTGGTGAGAGAAGTGTTATGAATCAAGCTCAAATTGAGCTTTGGGTAATTGAGGCGCAAGGTGGATGTGAAAAAGCCTTTGAACAATTGTGTCGACATTTTTATCCAGCGCTATTGCGCTTTACCTACAAAATTTGTGCTGATGAAGCGATGGCTAAAGATGCTGTGCAAAACTGTTGGATGAAATTAGCGAATTCACTGTCAAAGCTACAAGATCCACGTGCTTTTAAAGCATGGGTTTATCGTAGTGCTAGATGGCAAACACTCGATCTATTAAAACGTCAATCACATGAAATAGTAGATTTCACTGACGAAGAAATGAGTGATGCGTTAATAGCCCATGATCATAACGAAAATGACGCTGATAAGGGTAGTAGATTACGAGAATTGATGAATGGATTATCAGAACTTGATCAGCAAGCAATTCACTTATTTTATCTCGAAAACATGCGATTAGCTGAAATAGCGCATGTGCTGGGCATTCCTGTTGGTACTGTAAAGTCTCGACTTAATCGCGCCAGAAACAATTTAAAGAAACAACTAGAGTAGAGGAACGACGATGAATATAGATGACAAAATTCGCGCAGAATTAGAGCATGAAGCAAAATCGATTGATCAGGCACTCGCGCATGATGCGGGTATTTTTAAGATGTTGGCGAATGCATATAAAGGTGCTTTGGGTCGCTGGGTGATCATCGTAGGGATTTTTGCTTTCGCGTTAACGGTGCTGATGTTTTGGGCGGGTTATCACTTCTTTTTTGTTGAAGGTACTGTCGCAATGAAGCTGCATTGGGGAGTTTTATTGTTGTTAGCAACGATGATTCAAATAGCCTTAAAAATGTGGACGTTTATGGAAATGAACAGGCAATCAACTCTAAGAGAGCTAAAACGCATTGAATTTTCAATTGAAACATTAGCTGACAAATATCAGCGTTAGCATAGTGAGTACTACCACATGACGTTTATCGTTGAATTATGGAAGATTCATCGATAAACACTTGTTATTTAACAATGACTATTTTTACAATGCCCATCTACAATAATAAACATCTTCTGGGACATTATGAAAAAGACTCTTTTGAGCCTTGCTATTTTGGCAAGTGCTACCCTCTTATTGCCAGCGCATGCTGAAGATAGCGCTGAATCGACCGACAAAAAACAAGTTTCTAGCTGGTTGAGCCTTTCAGAACAAGAGTTGAAAGACGTTGAAGCTTACGCCACTGACTACAAAGACTATATTTTTAAAACACCCACAGAACTAACCTTCGTTAGCGAAACTATTAAGCGTGTTGAAAAACAAGGGTTTAAGCGTTTAACTGAAAGCAGCAATTTAAAGCCAGGTGCCAGATTTTATGATGTTAATCGCGATCGTACGATTTCACTGATTGTCATTGGTAAAAAGCCGCTTATTGAAGGGACTCGAATAGTCGGCGCACATATTGATGCACCTCGTATCGAGTTAAAAGGGCGTCCATTATATGAAAAGCAAAAATTTGCGATGTTCCAAACATATATCCATGGTGGTATTAAAACTTATCAATGGGTTAATATTCCATTAGCGCTTGTTGGACGAGTTGACAAGAAGGACGGCTCTACGGTCAATATTTCAATAGGATTCAATGAAGATGAACCCGTATTAATCGTGCCTGATTTGGCTCCACACGTTGACCATTCAAACCGTTCGCGCACTAGCCGCGATGTCATAAAGAAAGAAGAGCTTGATGTGATAATTGCGTCTAAGCCTGGCTTAGAATCGTCAGTTAAAGACTTAGTTATTGAATTTCTTGCTAAGCAATATGATATTTCGGTTGAGGATCTCGTGTCAGCTGAACTGGCGTTAGTACCTGCAAATAAACCAAGAGATATTGGTTTTGACCGTTCAATGATTGCCGCTTATGGCCAAGACGATAAAGCATCTTCTATTGCAGCAGTTAAAGCCATCGTTGAACAAGAAAAGCCTGAATACACCTCAATTGCGTACTTAGTTGATAACGAGGAAGTGGGCAATATCAACAATACGGGTGCAAGTTCAAGTTATTTAGTCGATATGCTTAGCGGCATGCTCTACAACGAGCTAGGAAGTGATTACAATGACTATTTACTGCGCAAGGTACTGCGTAACACTAAGGTTATTTCTGCTGATGTTAATCCGGGTGTTAACCCAACTTGGCCAAGTGTATGGGAGCTAGGTAATGCGCCACGTTTAGGCAACGGCGTTAACTTGAAGCTTTATGGTGGTGGATTCAATGCCAACTCTGAATACATGGCGTGGACACGTAATTACTTAGATAACGCTAATATCAATTGGCAAACGTCAACGTATAAAGGAAAAGCGTCAGGTGGGACAATAGGCAGTGACTTATCAAATGACAATATGGAAGTTGTTGATTTTGGTGTGCCAATTTTATCTATTCATTCACCATATGCAGTTGGTTCAAAAGTTGATTTGTACTCTTTATACAAAGCAATGTCAGCATTTTATCGTCAAAAATAGTTAAAAATAGCTCACAAAGATAAAGCCTTATCAGGATTCTGATAAGGCTTTTTTAGCTGCTACAGGGTTGGCGTACATAGTGAGTAACCACTTCTTTTGCTCTGGCGTTAATGCTTGCATGCGATCTTGCAAATGAGGCACGAGGGTTTGCGATTTGTTAGCCAACTTCTCATGTGCAGATAGGTTGCTTTCATATAGCTTGTATTGACCAATAATTTGCTCGTCAATCGCTTTGGCAATTGCCTTGCTATCTGCAAAATCACCACGAATAGGCGTACCAAAGGCTAGGTGGACTTTACCTTTATAACCAGCCATGCCTTGGGTGATACTTTTGAAGTCTTCGCCTTCTTCTTTCACGTAATCGCCAGACACTTCACGTTGAGCCAGTTCTTTAGCTTTATCAGTATCACATGGGTCATATTCGTAAGAGATCGAAACTGGCACAATATTTAGCGTATCCAGATATTCAGCAATCGGCATCTCTTTCGGCTTATTGAGTAGTAGCATTGAAATTAATGCGGCGTTAGTTTTATCTAAGCCATCTTTGGCTCGGCCTTCTCTTTGGGCTATCCATAAGTGTTGTTGGTTATCAACTAATACGTGATGGATATAGGCTGATAATTGTTTTGACGCCGCTAACATTGCGCGTTTTGTTTTTTCACTACGTTTAACGATAAAGCTTTTGTTGATACGCATTAAATCTGCGACCCATGGCTTGTGGAGTAAGTTATCGCCTACGGCTGCTTCTACTGTGTCAGCACCATTTTGATGTAATGCCAGATTGATTAATGCAACATCTAATACAATGTCACGATGATTCGACATGAACAACGTTGGCTTTTTCAAATCAAGTCTGTCAATGCCATCATAGCTAAAACCATCTGTGCTTTGCTTGATCAGCTTATTAAGATATTTGGCTACTTCAAGTTGAATGTCTTCAATGCCACCTAACTTCTTTAACTTTTTTTGAAATGAAAATTTGATAAGCCATTTCGCAAGAAAAGGAATAGCGGCGTGTAATTTAGGCAAAGCAAAATTGGCGACAGAAGCCATGAATTCTGGCTCATTAATTAGTTTTTGTACGACAGCATGAACTTCATCATTGCGATAAGGACGAATATCATCAAACATTCAATTATCTCTTGTAGATATTTCAAAGGGTTGGCATATTGGTGAGCGATTATAAACCAAATCAGGCGAAATTCAGTAGTCTTAATCGAATTTAACCGTAATTTATTGTTGCTAAATTTGTTTGCATCTTATCGGAGCCCTAACATGAAAATTTTAGAAACAGAACGCCTTGTACTTCGTGTTTTTAGCCCAGCTGACGCTGATATGATTATTAGGTTATTGAATCAGGCTGATTTTATTCAAAATATCGGAGATAAAGGTGTTCGTGATTTTCAAAGTGCATGCGAATACCTTAAAACGGGACCGATGGCGATGCAACAAGCACTTGGGTTTAGCTTGTATTGTTGCCAGTTGAAATCTAGCGGTGAACCAATTGGTATGTCTGGGTTAATAAAAAGAGAGGGGGTTGAATACCCAGAAGTCGGTTACTCTTTTCTTAGCCAGTATCAGAGAAAAGGGTATGGCAAAGAGAGCGTTGCTGCAGTGATTGAATATGCGAGTAGTCAGTTGGGACTAAAATGTTTAAATGCGATTTGCAATCCGAGCAATTTAGCATCAATTGCATTGCTCGAAGGCCAAAAATTTCAAAACAAAGGCTTAGTTTCGGTGCCAAACATCGATAATGAGGTGGTATTGTTTGAACGTTTTTTAAACTGAAACTAGGCTTTTTCGTACATAGATCAAACAAATGACAAAAATATGATAAATAGTTTAACTTTTTACTTGCCTTTTTGCTCAATAACCCCAAGTCTTATTATGAGTAACAGGAAAAAAGGAAAAGATATGAAAATAAATGTTTCTGGTCATCATGTAGAAGTTACTAACTCAGTAAGAGAACACCTTGATGAAAAGTTTTCGAAAATCGCCAAACACTTTCCCACATTAATCTCGCTAGACATCATAATTTCGAAGGAGCATGGAAAACATCAGGTAGAAATTACTACCAATTACGAAGGGGCACGCATTGCGGCATCAGGCACTGATGACGTTATGTATCCAGCAATCGCTAATGCAGCAAAAAAACTCGACGCAGCATTAAAACATCGAAAAGGTCAACTAAAAGCTAACAAGCATGATAAGCCAATTTCGGTAACGCCGGAAATTGCACATGAAAAAATACAAGATCTTAATCTTGCTTAACATCGATATTTAATTAGCCTTAAGCAGGAGCATTTATGCTCCTGTTTTTATATCGGAAACGGTATTATTGTCGATAGAGCAATTAAACCAAAAATTAAATTGGGTTATTTCATAGCTGATGATACAAATTTCAAATACTGTCACACTTGATGAAAGTGAAATTGAGATTTCTGCGATACGTGCACAAGGTGCCGGTGGTCAAAATGTCAATAAAGTCGCGAGTGCAATTCATTTACGTTTTAATATCCACCAGAGTAGTCTACCTGAATTCTACAAGACACGTTTGCTAGCGTTAAAAGACAAACGGATCACTAAAGATGGTGAGATTGTCATCAAGGCTCAGCAATTTCGCACACAAGAAAAGAACAGGCAGGATGCAGTAGAAAGATTGGTAGAGGTGATCAAAGAAGTAGCCAAGGTGCAGAAAGTGCGACGAGAAACTAAGCCCACTAAAGCTTCAAAAATACGCCGTTTAGACAGTAAACAAAAACGTAGCGATACTAAAGCTATGCGACAAAAAGTCCGCTTATAACATCAATAACTTTTTATGACGAACGAAAAGGTCGTCGAGCCTCTTTTTACATATCGGCTATTTCGCTGACTAAATTTCGCTTGAGGTTACTACAAAATATGTAGTACCATTTGCTACATATTTTGTAGTTAAAGGGGGCGTTATGCCATCTATTCCAATCCCCGGACAACCTGTAAGAGGTTCTAAAACAGGAAAGCCTATCATGGCGTTGTTGGATTTACTTGGGCGCACATGGGCGTTAGGGATCTTATGGCACCTTTCTAAAGGCAATGCCAGTTTTCGCCAACTCCAAGATTATTGTGAAGCAATCTCGCCAACGTTACTCAATACGAGGCTTAAAGAACTTAAAGCCACATCGTTAATTACCAATGAAGGTAACGGTTATCAACTAACTGAGCTAGGTCAAAGCTTATTTGCATTGATTGAGCCGATGGGGGAATGGTCGCTATATTGGCAGCAGTGCCTTGAAGCGGATTCGTTATCGACAAATAGCAAAGGAGTGTAGCATGAGACCAGCGTTAACCTTTGCTCACTTGTCGATCGACAGAGCATCTGACAAACGCACCTGCGACAATTGGTATGAAATTCAATCTTGTGATGTATCAAGAATAATTATTCCATTCTATCTTGGGAAAGTACTGTTTATTGACAATAGATTGCTAAAAATAACGGGTAATGAATTTAGGTTGCTTGAACAGCGATTGACTGAATCAGATCGATTGGCCGCGCAACAAATCTTTCTGGGTAATGATACTGATACGGTTACCCCCGTGTTTATGATTGATTTGTCAGAAAATGCTTTCCTCTCTCTAATTGCTAAATACACAGAAACTATTGAACTGGTTGGCACCAGACAATGTATTCCTTATTTGTCTAAAGAAGAAGTGTCACTCATCGGCTATGGTTCAGCGCTTAACCACTGGCACCAAAGTGCTAGATTTTGTGGTTTTTGTGGTGAAATGACTCGTCTGATTGAATCGGGCCACGCTAAACAATGCAGTAATGTAGATTGCAATAAGCTGCACTTTCCTCGTAAAGACCCAGTGGTAATTGCCTTAGTAGAACATATTGATAGTAAAGGCGTTAAACGATGTTTGCTTGCAGGGCATAAGCATTTGCCTTCTTATGTCATTTCAACGCTCGCAGGCTTTGTAGAGCATGGAGAGTCTATCGAACAGGCTGTAGTGAGAGAAGTGTATGAAGAAACTCAAGTCACCGTAAAAAATGTAAAATATCTTAATTCGCAACCTTGGCCATTTCCAAATTCCTTAATGCTCGGTTTCATTGCACAAGCAACCACAAAGGATATTGTTATAGATGAACAAGAACTTTCTTCAGCAAATTGGTATACCGCAGAGGAAGTGAAGTTAATGAAAGATTGGCAAGGTGACATGGATTGTGAAAGTGATGACTTACAGATCCCACGTAAGGAATCTATTGCCAGGTACCTTATCGAATATTGGTTGGCTACGGTTGAAAATAGCGCCTAGTTTTATTCTTAAAAACAGATCATAGTTCAACACTACAGTGTAGAGTGTTGAACTATGGAAGCATGTTTAAACTCGTTTACCAACAAGTTTTTTCATACGTAATGGCAAGCTTAATGCGGTTAATCCAAGTAAATACCATAAGGTACCACCGCCCCCACCACTGCTATTATCTGGCGTATCGCCACCACCGGCATTAATTGCGGTATTTTTGACGGGAGAAAGTGAGTCTGCCGTGTTTGCTGCATCGTCAATTATGATAACATCGTATATATTGACAAAATTTTCAACGCCTGGCTTTGTACCAGCACTACAATCACTCGATGAATAGTTTGGCATTGGTATTTCGCCGCATCGTGAAAGGTTGGCTATTTCTTCCAGAACAGTCATACCATCACCGATTACTTCACCAAACACGGTAAATCCACCATTAGAGGTATCAAGGCTGGTATTGTCTTTTAAGTTAACGTACCACTGACTCGTAGCGCTATTAGGTTGATTATTGAGCTTAGCCATGGCAATGGTGCCTTTTACGTTCGAGTAAACTGGCTCATTTTGTACACTCGCATAGGTTTCGATGTTTTTAATGTTTTCACCGTCAAAATAATGTCCACCACCTTGCGCAACAAAATCGGTAACAACACGGTGAATAAAGGTATCATCGTAACGGTCGTCAGTGACATATTTTAGAAAGTTTTCAACTGTCTTTGGTGTTGCTTGATCATGCAAGTTTACTTGAAAGTTACCGTGTGAAGTTTGAAATTCGACGATAGTTGCAAAACTAACTGTTGGAACAAAAAGTGATAGCGCAATTAATTTTTTTAGATTCATCTTCATTTTGTATTTTTTTTAAATTTATGGAACGCATGCTAAAGTTGCTTGTTGTTAATGGCAAGTAATCATTTGTAATCGAGCGTTAAAATTTTTTGACAGTCCCGTCAGAAAAGACCTGTAGAGAGAAAAATAGTAAAAAATTCAGCTATTTTTTATGCAAATTTCTTGACAGTAGGCAGCAACTATATAGAATCAGACACTAGCTAGAAAGTAAGACCTATTTTTATCTATTCGTTTGAGTCTGTAGTTTTGCTCGTCCTGATTAATAAGTAATAGTAACACTTCCTGCAACACCGCCGTAAGGCATTTATTACTCATTAAAAATTAAAGGATATCTCCATGTCTGATACAACTACAGGCACTGTTAAGTGGTTTAACGAATCAAAAGGTTTTGGTTTTATTGAACAAGAATCAGGTCCAGACGTATTTGCTCACTTCAGCGCAATTGCTGGTGACGGTTTCAAAACGTTAAACGAAGGTCAAAAAGTTCAGTTCACTGTAACTGAAGGTAAAAAAGGCCCACAAGCCGAGAACATCGTTGCACTATAATTTGCACTGATAAAGTTTCTAAAAAAGATGAGTTTTACTCATCTTTTTTTTTGCCTACTAATATTTCAATCTCCTTCTTCTGTGTTTATGTTGGTCAAATTTACTACTTATTGGCCATAATCCCTCAAATTTAACTTTGTCATTCTTTTGTTTTTATTACTGCTTTTGTCTATCTTTATGAAAAATAAGGAATTGTTTTGTTGGCATTAGAATTGATATAGCTAAAGCGTTCAATGAGTTGTTAGTAGATGCAAAGTTGAATCTGCGTACTAACGATAAAATTATGCTTAATGCGAATAAAGGAATTTAGATATGAAATCATTAATTGCCTCTGCCATCTTATTGGCGTCAGGTTCGGTTGCAGCACACGACACCTCATTTTCGTCTGACTCATGTGATGTAGATCTTAATGCTGGCGTTACGATTAATAAGCAAGAAGTTGCGTTTACTAAAAACGACAAAGAATTATATAAAATCGTAGGGAATACACACCTGGTGGTAAACGATGAGACAATTAGTCTTTCGGGGAGCCAACAGGAACTCGTGGCAAAGTTTTCACATGATGTAAGAGCAGTTGTACCTGAAGTAAAAGGAATTGCACTAGAAGCACTAGATTTAGCATCTGAAGGCGTAACATTGGCTTTTAATGAGCTATTAGGCGAAGGCAATGATGTAGGTGCTGAACTATCTGAACATTTAGCGGCGATTAAATTTGATATCGATAGGGAGCTAGATCTTGAAAAAGAGATTTCTATTGATGAACACGGCAATTTTGGTGACGGTACATTTGGCGAGGAGTTTGAACAACGCATTGAAGAAGCGGTAGAGTCAACGATTAAAAATTCTATGGGAACCTTGCTAATTGCTGTTGGACAAGAAATGCTGTTTTCTGGTGGTGATCCAGATGCTTTTGAAGCGCGTATGGAAACATTTGGTGAGCAAATTGAGCAACAAATGGAAGAACGTGCCAGCGTAATTGAAGAAAAAGCTGAAGCATTATGTCATTCTGTTCTAGCAATTGATGCATTAGAAGAGCAAATGAAATTGGAAATAGATGCTTTAGCTGGCTTTGACGTGGTAACTGCAAACAAAAGCCACGACAAACACAGTATTTAATGTAAGAACTCAACCAACCTTTGCGGGATTATTTACGAAAATCTCGCAATTTTTTTATTGAATTTAAGATTTGTAGCTTGTTAAGCAAATCTAACGAAGTAGTAATCTTTGTGTTTTTTCTGAACGAATACAATAGGTTTTTAGGCGCCAACTAGGCGCCTTTTTTTATATTCGCTTTTTAGAAAATAGTCATAGCTTTCGGTTTAAGGAGCTAGGTTGAAGGAATTTCAGAATCAGTGGGAAGAGGGTAAGTAACCACTTTGGTATTTACTTTTCCTATGTATCCGCCAAAATCAATCGTGACAAACCAATGACAATCATGAGGCACAGTGAAATACACAGGAGACTGAAGTGTCAGCCCACCCATTCCTTTATGAACAGAGTTTTTAGTAAACTCTTCAAATTCTTTTTGAGTCATCAAATGGACATTAGCAGCATTGCCTACCAAGGTTATTTCAACTTTTTGGCCTTTAGTCAAATGACCCAAATCATAATGCGTAAACTTCATTTTTAACTAATATTGGTATAATGTCTAAATTTTTAAGGCATTCCGCCTGTTTTTAATCAAGGTATTGATAGCATTAATTAGGACTAAGATCAAAGAAGTGGTGATTCAGGTATAAAAGCTTTAAGTAACTAGCGTACAATATACCGAGTTTTTTTAAGCAAGTTTTATTATGCACGCAGTTCATCAACTCTACTTTCATCGAAAATCACTCGCAACCAAAGCTTTCAATGCACGAGGGAAGGGCGTTAATCGGTGTGAGTTTTGCAGGGTGGCTTTGCAAAACTGTGTTTGTGCTTTCGCACCTCAAACTTCATCGAATCATGCGGTATTACTACTGATGCATGATATTGAAGTATTGAAACCGAGTAATACGGGGAAGTTAATTGCTGACGTTATTCCCAATACCTATGCACATCTGTGGCAGCGAAATGAATACCCACCGTCGTTAGTTAAAATAATTGAGCAATCCGATTATCAACCCGTATTGGTATTTCCTAGCGATTATATAATCGACGTACAGCCCTTGATCGATGGTAGTAGTTTCGATTTAAAGAACAAGAAAATTTTGTTTATCTTTATCGATGGGAGTTGGCGAGAGGCAAAAAAGATTTATCGTAAAAGCCCTTACTTACATGACATTCCCGTATTGTCGATTGATCCACAAGTATTCTTAGCTGCTGATTATCAGTCGAAATATCACATTAGGAAAGCGAGCAAAGGAAACCAACTTGCGACTGCTGAGGTTGCAGCTCTTGCACTGGCGCTTGCAGGTGAAGATGATAACGCACAATTGCTCTCAGCGTGGTTTGAAGCATACAGCTACCAATACCAGCGTTCAGTCTGCCAGCCAAATAAGGGCGACCCATTAGCTTGGCAAAGGTACCAGCAGCTAGTAACGTCACTTGGGATTGATTATCGCTCTGACATTAAGAGTGAGTAATTGTTTTGGCACAAATTCTTGAGGTATTCCCATACATTTGCCACGCGTGCTAAGCGTTTACTTTCTGGGTGAGTCACCAGCCAAAAGCTCCTGAGTATTTCAACTTGCTCTTGGCATAGCGCAACTAGGTCGTCGTCTGCATCAGCCAGAAAACAGGGTAATACGCCGACGCCTAGACCACTTTTTATCGCAGCATACTGGCTGATCACACTTGTACTTCTAAATACCGTTTGAGTATTAATGGCTAACTCTTTTTCATAAGACAGTTGATCGGTAAAAATGAGATTTTCAACGTAGCTAACCCACGGCAAACCTTCCAGCGCTTCTTTTGATTGCGCTATCGCAAATTGCTCATAGCGTTTCTTATTGCCATACACCTTGAGTTTGTAATCACATAATTTAGTGATTATCACCGAAGTGCTCTTAGGGCGTTCAACGGCGATAGCAATGTCTGCTTCATTACGACTGATTTTTACGAATCTAGAGAAGTTAAGCAAATCAATCTGAATGTGTGGAAATTGCTCGCGAAAACTTAATAGGTTAGGTGCTACAAAAAAGTTGCCAAATGCTTCGGTGACACCGATGCGTACAATCCCCGATTGACCAAGCGCACTTTGTTTTATACCTTCTACCGCTAACTTTGCATCTTGCTCCATTTTTCTCGCGGAGTTTAGTAATTGAATGCCGTCGTTAGTGAGTTTGTGGCCCTCTAGCGTTCGGTCAAATAGTTTTGCTGACAGTGATTCTTCAAGCTTATGTAAGCGCCTTGAGACGGTGGAACTGTCCATATTTAATTGCTTTGCCGCATCGGTTAGCTTTTCAGCACGGGCAACTTCTAAAAACACGCGAACATCGTCCCAATTCATTTATTAGCTCCTTAAAAAGTCTGGGTTTTGCAATTATGCAATATATTTTGCATTTTTGCATGTTGTGTTGGCGGTAATAAAAGCATACCGTGTAGCAAATTAGACGATTTCGCGTGTTTTAAACGCGATGAGTCAATCAATCAGGAGCTAGAAATGTCGATTAGAGAAATTCCACTAATTATCGGTGGTGAAAAAGTTCAGTCAAAATCAGATCAATGGTTGGATGTACTTAACCCTGCAACACAAGAAGTTGTTGCTCGTGTACCAATTGCGACAAAAGAAGAAGTTGATCAAGCGGTAGCCTCTGCTAACGAAGCATTTAAGACGTGGTCAAAGGTTTCTTTAACTAATCGCATGCGCATCATGTTGAAGTTCCAAGAGTTAGTTCGCGCGCATACCTCAGAAATTGCTGAGTTAATTACGTTAGAGCATGGTAAAACCTTACCTGACGCTGAAGGTGAAGTTGGTCGTGCATTAGAAGCAGTAGAAAATGCTTGTTCAATTACGCGCCTTCAACTTGGCGAAATGGCAAATAATGCCGCTACAGGTGTTGATACATATACGATCAATAAGCCATTAGGTGTTGGTGTAGGTATTACGGCGTTTAACTTCCCTGTGATGTTGGCTGCTTTCATGTTTCCACCAGCTATTGCCTGTGGTAACACATTTGTACTTAAGCCATCTGAACAAGATCCATCATCGACTATTCGTTTTGTTGAATTAGCACTTGAAGCGGGTGTACCTGCAGGTGTAATCAATGTTGTGCATGGTGGCCCTGACGCGGTAAATCAATTGTGCGAACATGATGACGTTAAAGCGGTATCCTTCATTGGTTCTACGCATGTTGGTACGCACGTTTATAATCATGCAAGCAAACATGGCAAGCGTGCACAATGTATGATGGGTGCCAAGAACCATATGGTAATTATGCCAGATGCAAATAAAGACCGTGCTATTAACGATTTATTAGGCTCAGCTTTTGGTGCAGCAGGTCAACGTTGTATGGCAAACCCTGTAACTGTGTTAGTCGGCGAAGCACGCAATTGGTTACCAGAAATTGCTGAACGCGCTAAGCAAATGAAAGTTGGGCCGGGCACACAACGTGACGCAGATTTGGGTCCGGTTGTATCACCACAAGCTAAAGCGCGTATACTACGTTTATTAGATTCTGGTGTAGAGCAAGGGGCAACATTGCTAGTAGATGGCCGTAATTGTGAAGTTGAAGGCTATCCAAATGGTAACTTCGTTGGTCCAACAATGTTTAGCAATGTAACCACAGATATGGACATTTATACGCAAGAAATCTTTGGGCCAGCATTGTGTGTACTTGAAGCTGAAACACTAGACGAAGCTATTGCTATCGTTAATGCGAATCCAAACGGTAATGGTACGTCAATTTTTACGTCGTCAGGCTGGGCGGCTCGTAAATATGAGAATGAAATTGATGTAGGGCAAGTTGGTATCAATGTACCGATTCCTGTGCCAGTTGCTTACTTCAGCTTCACTGGTTCACGTGCTTCTAAGTTAGGTGATTTAGGACCAAATGGTAAGCAAGTAATTAACTTCTGGACACAGACTAAATCAGTTACAGCACGTTGGTTTGAACCGGATCACCAAGAAGGTGAACAGGTTCACACAACAATTAGTTTGAAGTAATACCAAACGAGTAGCTAGATAGCACTTACATGATGAGAAAACGCCTAATGAATGTCATTAGGCGTTTTTTATTGCTTAAATTAATAGCTAATACCAATCCGTATAAGATATTGGTATAAATCAAACAAAGAACATTAAGAACGAAAAAAAGCGACCAAATGGTCGCTTTCTAGTTATCAATAATTTTTTTAGGCTTTTTTACGCGTTAATACGATACCCACAATACCAAGTACAAACAGCAATAATGTTTGTGGTGTTGGGATTGGTGTAGTGTTTGAGTCCGTTGAAACAGATACCATACCTTCGATTATATCGTTTGCACACGTCATCGCCCAACGAAACGCGATTTGTGTAGCATTTGCCAATGCTGTACCCGCTACGTCGATTGAAAAGCTCACTTTACCGTAACCTACGTTTTTGTCGCCAATTTTTTTTGCGTAAGAGTAGCTATCGTCAACGCTCCATTGAGTATAGCCATTATGTTTAACGTGATGGCTACGGTCATTGAGCATCACCGCCTGATTATAACGTGAGTTATTATGATAGTCGGTAGAAACAAGCACTTCATTGTTATTAAAGTTTGACTTTAATCGACCCCAGCCACTAGTGTTGCCACGATCACCACCTAAGTCATAAACGTAGTTCCAATCTGTACCAGTGTTGTTGTAGTTTCTAGAAAATCTATCAGCGTTATGTGGTGCACCACCAGTCGGTTGCCACGCCGGATCAAATAGGCTGCCATCAGAAATAAACAAGTCCCCTAATCTGATACCATCTTGACCAATGTTGTTATAAAACGAGGTATATACGTCAACGTTTAGCATTGTACCTGTACGGGATACCACCATTTTATCAGTGTCATATCTATGTACATTGCCATAAACATCTTTGTCATAGCCTGCGCCCACATAGTTGTCCATAATTTCAGTAGCAGGAATATCAGTAGCAAAGCTCATGGAGCTAGATAATGCTATTGATGCTGCAGCGATCCATTTTAAATACTTCATCATTTAACCTTTTCTCAATACTATTAATTGTACTGTGATTACGTGGGGGCTTACCTAATCTCAGATACAGAACCTTCGTGCTCTATACAAAAAACAGGCCAAAATTACAAACGTGTGAAAATAAAGAAATTTATTCCAATTTTGCTATTTAGGCTTGGTTATTCTATGTCATTCTGTAAAAATAATCGACATGTTTAGTAACAAAACTGTATACAATGTGGTTAAGTCAATAAATCAGCCATCTTGCTATAGGTTAATCGATAGTTCTGTGGTTTCGGGATTATCCATAAATGGTCAGTCATCGTATGGTATCTAAGAACATGAAATTTATAAGAACGGCAATACTTACAAGCGTTATTGGAATTAGCAGTTTATCTCCTTGTGTTTTCGCGCAAGTTGTTAACCAATCTTATGAAAGCGCGTTGGAACGTTTTTATGCATCTGATGTAGATGCAGCAATCATTTTTCTAAAAAACAGCCTCAAGAATAACCCTGAACACTTACCGTCATTAATTTTGATGGCGGAAGTGTTAATCGCGAAGGGGGATGGCGCAGCTGCGGAAGATGAGTTACTAAACGCTAGAAATAAAGGTGCTGATGAACGTCGCATTTTACCACTATTGTTAGAAGCATATCTGTTGCAGCAAAAGCATCAAGCGGTTGTTGACAGCAATGTAAGCTTTCCGGGCAACAACCGATTGTCTAGCAAAATTATGGTGTTAAAAGGTCGTGCATATGTGGGCCTAAATGAGCTTGAACAAGCACAACATATGTATCAAGAAGCTGCCATACTTACCAAAAATGACATTGATGCTACCTTAGGCTTAGCGCAGGTAGCATTGCTCAAGAATAAATATCCTCTTGCCCGCAGCTACGTTGAAAAAGCCTTAGCGATTTCGCCAATTAGTGATAAGGCGCTAACGCTATTGTCAAACCTAGAACTACAAGAAGGAAACATTGATGGTGCATTGAAAGTCATTAACCAGATACTTGCACTAAATCCTGAGAACTTCCCCGCATTGTTAACTCGCGCCAATTTAAGAATTGAACAAGGCGATTATGATGCAGCATTGGCTGATTTAGACATCATCTTGGAGTCAATTCCAAATGAACCTAAAGCGAACTATTTAAAATTAATTGCGGTAAGTGCATTGGGAAATGACGAAAAAGCGCTAGAAATTGAAAACCATCTGAGTGTTATATTTAAAGGGTTGCCAAATGACGTCATGAAAACTAACCCTATTTATTATTACTTATCGGGGTTGGTGAATTTTCATAAGGACCAATATCGATCTGCACAAGACAGCCTTGATAAGTATTTAGCGATTATTCAGGACGACCCTCGTGCGCTAAAACTTATGGCAAAAATCGAGTTGGCATTACAAAACCCTTATACAGCCAAAACTAATCTAGTAAAAGCTCGTCTAATCGCTCCAAACGATATAGAAATATGGACTTTATTAGGGCAGGTATACCTTTTAGTGGGCGAAATGGCAAAGGCTGAACAGTATTTCATTGATGTTGTCGAGTCAGTGCCAGAACAGCCTGAGCCTTTGTATGATCTAGCTCGTTTGTATGTAATTAGTGGCAAGTATCAGCAAGCCATTTCGTTGTTGAAACAGGCTATGGCAATTCGTGCTGATATAGAAATACTGGAACTACTTGCTAATGCTTATCAAGAAAACGACCAGCTAAGCGAAGCGCTGTCGCTAGTAGAAGATATATTGAAACAACAGCCGACGTCATCAGTTCACCTTAAATATAAAGGAGTGCTGTTAGGTCTTTTAGGGCAGCATGCTGCAGCAGAAATTGCGTTTAATGACGCATTAGCAAGCGATCCAGAAAATACAGAAGCTTTCATTCATTTAGTTAGAATTGCTGTGATTAAGGGTAATACTGCTCAAGCGATTGAAAAGCTTAAGGCAAGGCAAGCATCTCAGGAGCAAGAAAATAATGCTTTGCTCTTAGAGTTGGGGGATATTTATCGAAAAGTTGGGAATTATGCGCTTGCGAAAGAATATTACGAGAAACTCTTTAGCTTAGATCAAAACGATGGTGATATTCTCGGGCGTTTGGTTGGATTGTATGTAGTACAAGGTCAACCAGAACAAGCAATTGAGATGGCCAAAGGGTTCTTGAAACGCAATGCTCGCCATGGTAATGCTCATTTTTTACTCGCCGATCTTTATTTTAATAATAAAGCCGTAGACAGCGCGTTTGAGCATTACAACCTTGCAGTTAAGTACTCACCGAACAAAGCGCATGTCTTAAATCAGTATGCATTGTCGCAAAAGCAAACTAATGACCTAGATGGGGCAATATTGAGTTTAGAGAGGGCAATCGCTTGGAATGATGCCTATTTTCCAACTTACATCAACTTAGTTGATGCGTATGCTAAAAAAGGTGACGAAGTAAAAGCTATTGAATTGTTAGATTCTTATGTGGCCAAGTACCAAGACAGCAATAATGTTATGGTGCTAAAAGGCGAGTTATACCGACAGCTGGGTAAATTACAAGATGCAGTGAACTCTTATGAAAAAGCGCTTAAACAAGTGCTTAGCAGAAAAGCGACATTTGGCCTGTATCGTGTGCTAGTTAATCAGCAAAAGTTTGATAAAGCTGAAAAAACTATAGAGGCCTGGCTTCAGCATTCTCCCAATGACATCGTTGCTGGCATTGCTCGAGCAGATTTATATCGATTACAAAGCGACTTTGAAAATGCGGCGAAATACTACCAGCAATTGATCGCTAAGTACGGTCAACAACCTGTATTTTTTAATAATTTGGCACAAATCTATTTGCAGTCTAATCAACTTCCAGAGGCATTAGCTGCGGCTGAAACTGCATATAAATTAAATTCTGATTATGTCGCAGTAATTGATACGTTGGCTTGGATTTACAGTAAGCTACAACGACCTGAAGATGCATTACCTCTCTTGCGCGAAGCTATCGCTCAGGACTCAGAAAACTCTGAGGTTAAATATCATTTAGCGGTGGTGCTAACACAGTTGAATCGTCATGGTGAAGCGCGACGCTATTTAACGGAAATCACACTGTCAGACCCTACGTTCAAGCATATGAATCACGTAGAACAGATGTTATCTTCGCAATCAAACTGAGTTGAGTTAACCATTAATGCTGGTTTTTCGGGAGAACAACGACAAATCGACAACCGCCTTGCGGTGATTGCGATATTTCACATTGTCCCGAATGCCAGTCCAGCAATCGTTTAACAATGGCTAACCCAAGACCGAAACCTGCGTTTTTTTTACAGCGACTTTGATCTATCGTGTGAAACGGGGTGAATATTTCTTGTCTTTGTTCGGGGGCAATGCCCGGACCGTCATCATCAATTGTTATCTGAATCTTTGTTTCAAGCTCAGTTAGAGTCACATTAACGTGAGAATTTGCGTAGCGTATTGCGTTGGATAGTATATTTTGTATAACCCGCTCAATGGCTTGCGCGTTAACCATTGTTGTTATATTTTCAGCAGCGTCTAGCGTTATCGTATGTGTTGTTTGTCGTCGTATTTTTTGAACAAGTGCTTCAATTAGTGCGCTAAGATTGCATGGTTCCTTCGTGAACGATTCAGTATGTGCTTCAAGACGAGCGTAGCTGAGCATTTCATTAACCAGTTGTTCCATTTCAGCCAAGTCACCATTAAGTTCTTCTTTTTGCTGTGGCTCAACGTGGTCTAACATGGCAATGGCAAATTTGAGTCGGGCGATAGGGGTACGTAATTCATGAGACACCGCATTCACTAATTGTTTTTGATCGGCCATCAACCGAATGATTCTACCAGCGAGGTCTTGCATGGTGTTCATTAAAGGGGTAATCGCTGAGCGCGTCGTGTGTGTATTTTCAATGGCCAAATCGCCTAGCGCTATCTTCTTTGTCATTTGCGTGAGTTGTTGTAAGTCATGCCAAATTGGGCGAACCCACAAGGCGAGAAGCAACGCCAATCCAACATATGACAACGCAAATATTACCCAGCGGCTGATAGATGATGTTGAGCTAGGATAAAACGGGCCTAACCGTAGGATTTGACTTGCGTTATTTAGTGGTAGGTTCAGGAAAAATGCTTGAGCCGCATCATAGGTAATAACAGGTTCGTTCTGTTTTAGCTTCGTTAACTGTTCCGGTAACCAAGCGACATCACCTATATCAAATACTTCAGTGTTGTCTATGGTCGCGGTATAACTTGCTATGTCATGATGGTTATCGAGTATTTGTTGTAATGGTTTGGCTACTTGTGTGACATAGTGAGTCTCGGTGTCTTCATTTTGATAAAAGTGTTGCCATAGGTATTCAGTTGTTAGGTTAACAACGAAAATACTTAAAATAACGGCAAAATAAAAACTGATAAATAGCCTAAGCATATAGAAGAATTATACTCTTGAAGTAACTAGTTCCAAGCGGTGGTCGAGCATAAATACCCTTTTCCCCATACTGTAATAAGCCTAAATGGATTGGTGGTATTATCACCGAGCTTCTTGCGCAGTCGAGAAATTCTTACGTCGACACTTCTGTCTAGGCCATCGTACTCGCGTCCGATCATTTGCTGATGAATGTAATCTCTACTTTGGGGTTCTCCTGCGTTTTTGGCAAGTAGCCACAACAATTCGAATTCATGGCTCGTTAAATCAACCTTTTGCTCATCAAGTGTTACCAATCGAGATTTTTTGTCTATGTGCAGCTTGCCTAAGGTAATTTCATCGATATTCTTATTTATGTACTGTTGCGTTCTTCTTAGGAGTACATTAACTCGTGCTAACAAAACATGTGGTTCGACAGGTTTTATGACAAAGTCATCAGCGCCGATTTCGAGCCCAAGTACATGATCAAAATCGCTATCTTTTGCCGTTAAAAATAAAATTGGTTGCTGATAAAATTTTCTTAATTGCTTGCACAGTGAAAAGCCATCAACATTGGGGAGCATCACATCTAAGATAATGAGGTCTGGTGACGCTTTTCTCACATAGTCGATGACATCTTTACCGTCATGTATCGAAGTAACGTCGAAGTTGTTACTTTGCAGGAATTTTCCGATCAAACTTGATAAACGAATATCATCTTCTACAAGCAAAATGCTAGGCATTAGAAAAGGCTCCAATCTGATTTTAATTTGCGTCGGTAAGCGTGATGGTTACTCGCATTTACTTCTATTTGTTGGCTCGCCAACGTTTCTCCAGAGGTATTTACTAAAGTAAATGTCATTGAATTTTCAAGTGTTATTTGCATTTGAGTTTCGATTTGCTGTTGATTATACCAGCAACTGAGCTTGGTCATTCCTTGGCGCAAACAAACATCTTGTGGCTCGTTTGTTTGCCATATTACTTTAATTGTCATGGTACAGGGTTGACCAATTTCTGGCACCATGCAAGTGACAGGTTTTATGTCTATTGTTGCTTGTGCTGGCGATGAAAAGCTATGAGCCGCGAGTGGGAAGAGAGCGGTAATGGATATTAGCAGTGCATTCATACGGCTAATAAACATATTTCACTCCAAAAAACAGCGTGTCTACATGGTGTGTTTTCACCAGGGGGCTATCAGTTATCGCTGTCGGTAAAAATTCACGTTTAATGTTTACCTTTAATTGCCAGTTTGATGTCAGCTTTTTCATGTACGCCAAGCTAATGTTTTGCGACCACCCTGAGCTTGCGCGGTAGTAAAGCATTGCATTTTCTGTGTCCCGCTCATCAATGCCATAGTAATAGTCAGTCAATTGCTGGCTTTTCCATGAGGCACCGAATCCAAGTTTCAAAATACTATCTTGCACTTGGTTTAATGAAAATACTTTAGTGTAGCGAAAGCTCGCTAATGAACCTTTGTAGACATTGGTTACATCGTGCAGAAATTCAGTGCTTAATTGGCTACTGCCATTAATATACCAATTGACTAAGATGCCGCCATCTATTGCCCATTTTCGTTTACTCACTTCAGATATATCAATACTTCTTTGGTTGCTATCTGCGGCAATTTCACCATTAATGAAACTAGCTTGCATATTGCCGACAAGGATATTGTTTGGGTGCCAACGTTCAAAATACGCTTGCTCACTATTAAGCTGTAAAACCGTACTTACATTCCAAGTAGGTTTATCAACTAGCGTGAAACCTGCTGTTGTATTCTCAAGAAATAATTTGTCACCGTAGTAGCTGACATAAGGAATGATGACCAACGGAATATGTTTTCCACCATGGAGTGGGTTAGTTAATACCCCGGCTCCAACAGCAACTGATAGTTGCCATTCGCCAACAGGAACACACTCTGCATCTTGAGAGTTACATTGTGCGAAAGTTTGAACACAGAAAAATAGTGCGAGGAATGCAAATTTTCTAAGCAAAGTCGTAATCTCCGAGTTAAACCTGCGAGTATAAGAGCGTGTTCATATTTATAGGGGCTATATAGAACGTGTTGTCTAATGTACCAACTTATTTACGTAAAGCTATACCTGATAACAACAAGTTACATTTGATGGGCATATTCAGGCAGCTGAACCAATAATGATGCGTTGAATTGGGGAGGAGGGATTACAAAAGTTGAGTATGTAGGTACTGACCTTTTTAATATCTAACTAATGCGAAGATTTTTTCGTTGTTGTAAGTGATTATTTTCTACTAGCCAGCTAACTAAACTTTCAAAATCTAATGGTTTTGACAAGTAATACCCTTGTGCCATATCACAACCAAATTGCCGTAATTGTTCTAATATTTCAACAGATTCTACACCCTCTGCGAGCGATTTCATATTAAGCATCCTGGCCAAGGTAATACAAATTTTTACTATCACTAATGCTTCTTTGTCTCGCATAAGGTTAGAGACAAACGTACGGTCTATTTTGAGTTCATTGAATGGAGCTTGATAGAGTTGTTGTAATGACGAATAACCTGTTCCAAAATCGTCAATCGATAGATGAAATCCTTTCATTCTCAGTCGATTAAGCACATCGAGCGAAGATGTTAATTTACCCATTACTGCGCTTTCTGTCAGTTCCAAGGTAAGCTTATCGGGTGATATATCGCTTTCATCCATGAGTTTTTTTAATTGTTCGGGTAGGAATAACGACGTTATGTTTTCTGCTGTCACATTAACGGCCATCCCTAATTCAAACCCCGATCGTTCTAATGTGCTTAAATCTCTAGCTGCGTAAGTAAGTACCTTGCGTGTCATTAGTTCTACAAGACCGTATTCTTCAGCCAAATTAATAAATTTATCGGGGAATACCAGACCTAGTTCAGGGTGTTGCCATCGAACCAAAGCTTCTACACTGATGATTTTACGCGTATTGATATCAAACTGTGGTTGGTAATGGAGCGTGAATTCATCTTTGAGTAATGCTGTTTCAAGTTCTTGCTTACTAAAGGTGATGACACTTTCATGGTTATATTCGTGCGTAAAATAGTCATGCTTCACTTCATCGAGCAATGCGACGAAATCTTGCATCTTGAATGGTTTGGTCAGTGTACTTATTACTTTTATATTGTGAGCTTCGGCCAGTTGTTGTGCTGAATGCAATACCTTGTTATCAAAGCCGCTGACTAATATGAGTGGAATTTTTTGAGACCGTTCGGCAAGTGAGCGAATGACTTCTATGCCGTCAATTTCAGGCATGAAAAGATCCAAAACAAGCACACTCTGCGAGTCCATTTCTCGCTGAAGAAAATTGAGAGGGTTGGTATCAAATTCGACTTGCCATCCTTGATCTCTTGCTACTTCAACAAGTAGTTCCGCATAGGGTTGGTCATCATCAAGTATGAATAGTTTATAGTTTCCAGGCATTCACTTGCTCTATAGATTAAACATTGCTCACACTCCCTAAAATATAGTCCAAATTATTCGAATGTGAATTAAAGTGATGGAATTTACGGAAGAAATTTAAGGATTAAGTTACTGACACTGAAAGGGTGGAAAATTAAGTGATTCACTAAGTTATTGCTTTTGCTTGGTTAATGATGAATTGCTGGTGGTGAGTTTTTAAAACAATATTGAGTATGTAACAGTTTATGTCATTTTAAATTCATACTTGCACTCTAGAGTATCGTAGAAAGTTAGCTATTAAGTAGTATTCACAATACCCAGACAATGATTCAAGCTATTACATTACGCGTTAAATCGACTCTATGGTGGTTGTTCGGTATACATCGACATGTCATTCGAAAAAAGTCTTATCTTCATTCCATCGGGTGGTACGAGTCATTTAAGCGAGGCTACCCCTGTGACAAATTGGGCAATGAGTTACCATGGATGAACTATCCGGTTGTGGCGATACTAAATGAACGCTTATCAAAGCATATCGAACTATTCGAATATGGCAGTGGGTATTCAACAATTTACTATAGCCAACGAGTGCGTTCTGTTACGTCTATCGAGTATGACCAGCAATGGTTGGCTAAAATGCATAATCGCCTCCCAGAAAATGCCAATGTTTATTTTGTCGAGAAAGATGTAGATGGTGAGTATTGCCGAGCGATAAAGCATTTCAGCCAGTTGTTTGATGTCGTCGTAATAGATGGTCGTGATCGTGTAAATTGCGTGAAGCACGCCATAGACAAGCTGTCTGATGAGGGCATTATTATTCTCGATGACAGTCATAGAGCTGAATATTCCCCTGCGATCGTATATGCTAAACAGCGTGGCTTTCGAGCACTAAATGTTGAAGGGATAAAGCCAACGGGTGGTCGAATATACCGAACAACATTACTTTATCGAGATAATAATTGCTTAGGATTTTAGAGTCGGAATTGCCTACTAGTATTCTCTGGTCGGATGTGTAATGCTATTTTGAAATTCATAACCTGTGTAAATCTATGGCACCAACGGATCGCGTAATTCTTCAAATAAAAAATCATATAGCTTTTGTGTCATTAAACCGACCTGAAAAACATAACGGTTTAGATAAGGTCATGTTTGAAGCACTAATTGATACCGCCAAAAAAATAAGGCGAGATCGTGACATTAGATGCGTCGTATTAAGTGGTGAAGGGCCTTCGTTTTGTGCTGGGCTAGATTTTGGTTATGTCGCTAAACACCCAAGTATGATTTTGAAGTTCTTTGTGAAATTACCGTGGCGAAAAGACAACGTGTTTCAGCGTGTGGCACATATTTGGCGTGATTTGCCTATTCCTGTTATCGCTGTGGTGCATGGCAACTGTTTTGGCGCCGGCATGCAAATAATACTTGCATCGGATTACCGTATTTCGACCCCAGACGCCCAGCTTTCTATTATGGAAATGAAGTGGGGACTTATTCCTGACATGAGTGGTACGGTAACTTTGTCTCGATTGACACGCATAGACATTGCACAGGAATTAACCATGACTGGTCGAATTTTTACCGGCGAACAAGGTGCACAATATGGGCTTATCAGCAAAATAGATAAGGAGCCGATGAAGCAGGCTGAACAACTTGCGCAACTTATTTGCCAACAAAGCCCCGATGCTGTGGCGGCCACTAAATATCTTTTTAAGAAAACATGGAAGCGTGATACATGGGCCGCTTTGATGTGGGAAAGAATTACTCAGCTTAGGTTGCTCGGCCGCAAGAACCAAAAAATTGCCATGAAAAATGGCTTGTCAAAAGGGCAGCAACCACAACCTTTCGTTGAACGATCAAGTTTTAAATAGGTTCTAAAATGCAGTTTTTCAATATGTGAGTGGCTCGCTTAATCTATTACTGCTTTTAGGTTTACATAGAAGTTAGCGTAGGAAATAATGGCGCATTTATTTTCATTGCCATGATAACAATATGGAAATTATCGAGACTCAGTTCATCACGTGGGGATTGTTTGCGCTTGCCATTGTTCTAGCTTTTGCCGATGTTCGTCAGCAACTGCGACTTTGGTATTGGCCTTTCATTGGTGCAATAGCTAGTGCGTTGTATTTCGAGCAATTAACCTTTATCGGACTTGCGTGTTTTGGTGTTGGAGTTGTATTGGCGCTTTTGCCAAAACACATACCGAACACATGGGGACGTATCTTAGTCCATAGTCTGTTATCACTTTGGCTAATTGCATTGGCGGCACATCTGTTGCCTGGCTTTAACAACCTTTTGGTGCTAGACAATGTTAGAGCGAGTGAACTCAGTACTGCTTATTCCATGTACCTAAACATCGATAAACCACTGATATTTTTCATCTTGCTTTTATCTGTTCCAACGTTATTAAAGAGTGATCACGTTCAAGACAAAGCACTATTGTTCATGCCTACTAGCGGTGATGATCAAATTTTAAAAAAAACTCAGCAATATATCGTGCAGCTTGTCATCTTAGCTATATTGTTCGCAATCATATTTGGCCTAGCATACGCTCTTGGACTAATAAAACCCGACGTTAAAGTACCACAATGGTGGTTGGTTTTTGCCTTTAGTAATTTGCTGCTAACGTGTGTTGCTGAAGAAGCATTTTTTCGTGGATTTGTGCAACAGACATTAGTGAAAAAATACGGTGCGATAGCCGCTTTATCTACTACCAGCGTCTTATTTGGTGTAGCGCATTTCGCTGGCGGGGGGGCTTATGTGTTGGTGGCGTCAATCGCGGGATTACTCTACGGCTTAGTGCATTACTGGTATAGGAATCTCTATTTACCGATTTTATTACATTTCATACTAAACATGACGCACTTGTTGTTTTTTACTTATCCGTTGGCGATTTAACTGACAAGCTATTTGTTTTGATAGACTCTTGAATATTCAGTTGACGCTTGAGCGCTTCAAGTTGTTCTCGATTATTGTGCATGAGTTGATTGATTTCAGTGAGTCGTCTCTTGTGTTCTAGTGTCGCTATATGAAATGCAGTTGGTGTAAACGGGAGATTTTTACCTAACGCCATTGGTTCGAGGCTATGCTGCGAAATCAAATAATTGGCAACATTCCATTCAACGTCTGCTCCTTGTGCACGACCTGCTTGAACCATTAGTAAAGCTGCCTTTGCAGAATTAGTTTCCGAAAACTCGATAAGGTGCTCTGCTTGTAGTGGAAGCCAAGCTATTGGTGTAAATCCTCTTGGAAATGCTAGCCTCTTAAAATTTGTAAGCTCGATGTATTCATCCAGTAAACTTACTACAGTCCCACCTAATGCGGTAACAAGTGGTTGACTATATATTCTCGAATTTGCTGTTACTTGATCATGCCAATTTGGATTGTCAGGATAAATAAAGTCGATTTTTCCTTCTTCAAAAAAGTAGTTCAGGCGCTTTATTGGTAACGATACCACTTTGAATTGACAAGGGTGATGTTTGTTTAACCACGCCACATATTCTGTAAAATAACTTGCGCGACTATCGTCGACAAAATTGTAATGAGGGCTATAGTCAATGGCTTGTACGCCAATCGTGTACGATTCTTTCTTGCATGCGTAGGCAGAATTGTTGGCAAGAAAAAGCATCATTAGGCCGATAAGTGTTTTAACACTCAAATTCGTTTTAATAGCGATACTTATTCTTGTCGTAAAACCAACTAGCAAAATTTTATAAACCATTCTTTGTATTTAGCACTCATTCTTTACAGTATGACGCAATGAAGTCGACAAATGATAATTTTGTTAGATTTTCGCTAATTTGTCAGCGAGTTTTGTTGGCGGTTTGCCGCATACGTATTGGGCTCACTGCCTAGCCACGCACAAGTAAACGCAAGAATAAAAGGCAACACTCTTTCAATAACGTCACCAGCGACAGATGGTAACCAGTGAAATATAACGGTAGTGCAAAAACCGATAAGTATTGCGTTAAACAAGTACTGGTCTTTACAAGTTCGGTTCATCAATAAAATAATGACTACTGGACCAAAAGCGGCGCCTAATGCATTCCAAGCAAATAGGACGCGGGTAAAAATATCTTGGGGAGCCCATATGGCGATGAGCATAGAGATCACGCACATCACTCCGACCGTAAGCTTAGAGCGAAGCATACTACTCTTTTGCGAGCTTGAGCCAATATCATACGAAGCCGCACTGGCAGCAACGAGTAACTGGCTATCAGCTGTCGACATAATGGCTGACAGCGTTGCAGCCACGACCACGCCAGCTAGCACTGGTGGAAATAACTGCTGTGCAAGCGATATCATTGCTTGTTCGTGATGGATGTCAGTCGTCAACAACACTCGTGCACTCCAGCCAACAATCAACATGCTGACAAAAATAACAACTGACCAGCCAATACCAATATATCTACCTTGTTTTACTGCTTTTTCATCTCTTAATGCCATTAACCGGTTTACTACATGGGGCTGGCCTGGGTTGGCGAGCCCAATGCCTAGTGTACCGATGATAAACGCAATAATGTTAATACCTTGGTACTCACCAAACCAAGAGAGTTGAGTCGGCGTATATACTAACTGCATTTGTTGCCATAACGTATCAAAACCACCAATAGTGATAATCGCTGCAATAGGCAGAAGTACCGCTGTGGCAACCATGAGTAGTCCTTGAAGGGTATCTGTAAGACTTACCGCCCAAAACCCGCCCAATAGGGTGTATATCAATATAATGACTGTACCCAACACAATACTGGTATTGGCGCTCATCTGAAATGTTTCACTGAACATTGTTCCTGCAGCTTGAAATTGTGCGGCGATGTAAAAAGCGAACGAAAAAACGATGCAAACTGTACACAACCAAATGATTGCTCGCTTCTTGGAAGAGGTATCATGCGTGATAAAGTCGGTGAGTGTCACATTGGACTTTTCTTTCGCCGCGCGCTGTATTCTTGGTGCTAGCCATAGCCAGTTGAAGCAATAGCCTAAAATTACCGACGGCACAATCCATATTGCTGACACACCAAGAAAGTATGCTGCGCCACTCATGCCTAACAATGACCAAGCTGAAGAGGCACTCGCAGCAGCACTAATTGCGGCTACCCATGGGCCCAATGAGCGACCACCAATAAAGAATTCTTCTGTATTTTGTGCTCGTTTATTGCTCCAAACACCTATACCAATAAGGAGTACTTTATAAACGATGAGGGTGATTAGAACGGTTGTTTGGTAGTCCATAGCGTCAGCTTTACTCAATTAGAATAACTTGGTTTTAACATGTTTAGCGCTGCACGAAAAGAGAACAAAAAGATTGTGCTAACACTGAATGCTTACAATTGATGACATTTATTAGACAGTGTTTAAACGGTTATCTGCCTGCTAGTTAACTACAGTTTGCGGTACTAATAAGCAAGTGGAGAGTTGCCAATGAATAAGCTAATGTTGGTGATCAGTATTTTTATATTGGCTGGATGTAGCACATCTGGACAGCCCCGCGCCAATCAAAACAAAATAATCAAAGAGTTTTATGCGACCATAATTGAAGTTACACCCGTTGAGTTAAGCTCGAATGTTAGCACTGGCGTAATAGTAGGGAGTAGTGTCGGTCTGATAGAAAACCTTGATGGTGATTCTCAGGACATGGTTGGCGGAGCGATATTAGGTGCGCTAATTGGGGGGATATTCACGTCAATTGAGGAAGGCAGCAATGATGCGTTCGAATATGCATTATCGTCTGAGCAAGAGGGCACATTTATGGTTATTCAGAAAAAGCGAGTTGATCCAAATGCAAGGTGTGTGAAAGTCAGGGTTGCCGAACAAGTGACGATATACGCAGCTTCAAAGTATATGTGTGAGCGTGAAGTGGCGATTGAAAAATAAACGCCACTAGGCAATTTAATTTATTGAGTTAGTAAATTTAGCTCGTGTTTGAAACGTCAGATAGCGTAATTTAGCCATTCATGTCTTGCTGCCATAACCGAGTGCCTACGCCTATAAAAAGCCTAATATTTCATTCGTTTTGAAGAAGTATATTGAGGATGAAGTGAATCGAGCCCCCCACTTTTTGATTATTTGTATTTAAAAATAATTAGCCAGGAGCAGCAGTTGCATATTTGAAAGGATGAGGGCTTTATTATTCATTTAACTACCAGAATTGGGGAGATTCCCCTTATACGTTGCAACTAATATTTAATATGTTTTTATTTTGTTAGCTGTATGTTTGCAATATGTTTTTTTGGGGGTAGGGTTTATTCGTCAATTTAACTTGACTGCTTAAATGCGATAAATGGACTTATCTGCGACGTACACTCTTGAAATGTTGTAGAAAGGTTTTTCTATAATAAAATTAAAAAGGAATTTGTTAATGAAGCTCTATTTGAATTCAGTAATTATATTGTTAACTCTTATTCTAAACACTTCAAGTATATATGCGTCACAATCCATATCTAATCAAAACTCTATGTTCTGCCATGGTTGCTCGATCGATATAAAAAAATCAAGAGCATTTCAAAAAGCAACTAAAATTGGTTTTTATGATCCCCTAACGGAACTTGAGCGGCCAACAACGGTGTATGTTTTTGATTATAATCGTCAAACTGTAATCGCATATGATGTGTGGAATAAGTTCGATTTAATTACTCAAAAACCATACGTAGTGGAGGAAAAAAGTTCATTAGTTCCAGAAACCCTAATTGACGAATGGATTGAGTTTACAACTGGAATAAGAGACGCAGTTGAAGAACCGCTTAACTTTCACGATATTTCTGGCTATGATTTTCTTTACAATCACAATGTAAGGCATCAAGTATACAACAGATTAAGAGATAGCTGAGTCGCAATATATCTTACTGTTGGGCAATTACAAAATGCATTGGATGGAATACTTGGTGTTTTGCCTGATACGGGAATATTTGAATCCGTAACGATTTATTTTAAAGATAACGTAAGAGTTACCATAAAACTTGTGGACGTAGGAAAAATCTCAGCCGATTATCTCAATAATTTACCATTAGAATATGTCCCCGACTCTGCATACTTGATAGATGAAAACGGATTGATAAAAATTCCAGATGATTCTAAAGAGTCTCAAGAGCCTTTTTCTGCAACGATTTCTGGAAATAACCAGGAGGCATTTGAGAATCATTTAGGTATTTATGGCTTTTCATTTAATATGGGAAGCAATGGAGGTACGGGGAGTTCTGGCTTTCTGTCCTGTTCAGTTACAAAAAGAGAGGTTGGTACGAATGATGATGGAGATACTGTCTACTCTTTTACATACAGATGTATAAGAGGATAATGTAGTGGAGCTTCTAGGTATTCTTATCATATTTATATTTGGCTTTGTTGTCATTCCTTGCGTTTGGATTTATAAACGAACAGGAAGTATTAAAAAAACTTCGTACTGGTTTTTGATTTTTTTGGCACTACCAATAATAGGTATAGCCGTTTTCCTGTTGTTTGGTCGCCCTGATAATCATTATAAAACTGATAAGAATTAAGAGTTGCAGCTAATAAAAACAAAAATCTGTGGCCGCATATTGTTGGCCACAGATTTGTTAAAGCATTCCATGTCTTCTAAACGGATAATTTAACTAGACTAATCGTATTCTAAGCGACAAAAAATATTCCTTAAAATACCTAATATGTGCTTGTTGTTTTTAAATGGTATTAAAGGACTTAAACATTATAATGAAAGGTAAGCTTTATTCTTTTACCATCAATCGTAATTTATCTTGATCAATGATGATTAAATACGATGAACCAAGATCAACATGACATAAGTCAATGTGCTGCTCGCCAATAGTTAAACTATCTGCGCAATTGTTAACACTTAAATGACTGGTGACTTTATTTTTCTCAGCCATAGTCGCCATGTTTGAACTGCCGTTCAAGTACACGGGTAAATTAACGCTACTAAATATACGAATACGATATTGCCCATCGACATTTGAACGTTTTCGCTTGATGAGTGACAACTCAAATTCATTGCCATTTTGCCATGCGATTGCCCATAAATCATTGTTGTCGCTCAAATGTTCAGAGATCTTTCGATTCTTAACTTCACTGATACTATCTTGAACGCCTAAATGAACACCATTTTCGATAAAGGGAAATTCATATTCTTTACGACTAGATGCCTGACCGGCTTGAATGTCTCTTACGACAATGTATTCATCACGGAACAATTTATCTTCATCATCATTGTCAAAAAGTTTGTCTTTTTTCAAATAAAATGACGTCATTTCATCTGTCGCGTTGATGTAGGAGATGTCGGCTTCAGCTTCGTCAATGCCGATAACCTTAGCTGTACCTGAATTACAACCTGTGAGTAAAGTGCTAACTGCAATAAGTAAAACACTGATTTGGTTAAAAGGGGATCTCGTAAAGAAATTTGTTGCCATGGTAGTGTCCCTGATTCTGAGTTTAGTGAATCAACCAATGCCGATTCCATTCAATTTGGGAGGTAGGCTAACAAGTGAACTTTGTCATAAATAGCAATGAAAAGTTTAATTAATGTAGGTAACTGTATGTAAGTGTTAGAAAGTGTAATATCAACAGGCTAGCTTATTCTGGCTGGTTTGTGCTGGCTGCATCACAATTGCTGAGCAGCCCCTAATAATATGCTTAAGATGCTTTTGCAATTAGGATTTTCTTTAAAAGGTTGGCAAGCTGAACCTGTTCATCTGTATCAAGTGCATTCAGCATAGTATCCATATTGGCAACATGCGCTTCTAACGCTTGATCTATCAGCGCTGAGCCTGATGCTGTTAAGTTCACCTTTACACTGCGCCGATCATGCTCACTGGCGATGCGCTCTACGAATCCACGCTGTACAAGTTGTTCAATGCGCGTGCTAACTGCACCGGAAGATAACATCAAGGTGTTGTATAGTTCCGTAGGGGTAATCGCCTGATTGCTGCGTCGAAGGGTCGCTAAAATATCAAACTCAATATTGCTCAGGTCAAATTGCTTGAATACTGCTTCTAGGTCTGCCGTCCATATATTCGATGTAAGACGGAGCCTTCCTACCACCCCCATCGCTGAGCAGTCTATATCTGGTCTGGCTTGAGACCAATGTCTAAGAATTTCATCAACCTTATCTGACGCCATTATGTTCCCTCTAGAAAAAGTATCTTTCTAAAAAGATACTTGAACAAAAATTAAATTACTATTATTTTTTGAAAAGTTTCTTTTTGGAAAGATACTTTTCAAAAAGTATCTGGCGAGTGATTGGAGTGGACTATCGATCACTGACGAGTGAGCCACTGTTATTTAGGAGTTACAAAATGAGTCGAACTAAAATTATCGCATTAACGGCGATTGCCCCGATAATTTGGGGAAGCACATATATAGTAACCACTGAAGCATTACCAGCCGAAAGTCCGTTAATGGCGTCAACAATAAGAGCGTTACCTGCTGGTTTACTCCTAGTGTTATTAAGTAGAGCAAAGCTAGCACAGTCGTGGTGGTTTAAAATGACCGCTTTAGGCTTTCTAAATATTGGTTTGTTTTTCTATTGCCTGTTTTTTGCTGCGACGTATTTACCCGGTGGTATGGCTGCATTGGTAGGTTCATTACAGCCGATTTTCGTGATGTTGTTGAGCTGGTTCTTATTAAGAAACCATTTGTCGTTTACACAACTGATTGCAAGTTGTCTTGGCATGCTGGGGATAGGGCTATTGTTATCACACAATACGATAGCACTTGATCCGCTAGGGGTATTAATTGGCGCCATAGGCACCTTAAGTATGTCAATAGGCGTTGTGTTGACGAAAAAGTGGGGACGTCCACATGGCATGACCATGCTAGGGTTTACCGGCTGGCAGCTATTTGTGGGCGGAATGTTCTTGCTACCTGTTACTTTGCTCATTGAAGGCGTACCATCAGAACTTTCAATGACCAATATAGCTGGTTATGGCTACTTGAGCATTATGGGAGCCATGGTTTGTTACTACCTATGGTTTCAAGGGATTGAAAAGTTGCCGCCAGTCATTGTCTCGTTTCTTGGTTTTTTAAGCAGCGTATCTGCCTGTATTTTAGGTTATTGGTTTTTAGACCAAACGCTTAATAGCATTCAGCTTTTTGGGGCGCTAACTATTATGTTCGCTATTGTGTTAGCAGCATATCAACCTAAAGAACAAAATACATTTTTTAAACTGCCAATTTTAACGCGAGGCTAGATTGATGCATTGAATTTCGTCAAGCGCCAATTTACAGCGCGATGCAAGATGAAAAGCTCAGGCATGACATGTAATAGTTCAAGTTTAAATGAAATGACATATATACTGGTTAATATGCGAAGAATAATATTTTGGGTCAGGCAGTATAAGTTCATGGCTTGTGAACCTTTAAGGTAGAACACTACTTAACCTGATAAATAACATATATGCGAGTGATACATGGAAGCTGACATAATTACACAACTGATATTGCCCTTGTCATTGTTTATCATCATGTTTGGGATGGGGCTGGCAACTAAAGTAGCCGACTTTACGCGGGTTTTTAAGGAACCAAAAGCGGTAAGTATTGGGATTGTTTGCCAGATGTTGGTGTTACCACTTTTAGCGTGTGTCGTAATTTTGATATTTGGTTTGACGGCAGAGCTGGCTGTTGGAGTAATAATACTAGCCTTGTGTCCAGGTGGCGTTACATCAAACATGCTGAGCTATCTTTCTCGAGGGGATGTGGCGTTATCTATTAGTCTAACCGCGTTGGTTAGTATTATTACCCCTTTTACGATCCCAATTGTCACTAGTGTTGCGATGGTGTATTTCATGGAGGAATCCACGCAGTTTTCGATTCCATTATTAAAAACGATTGTTCAGTTGATGGTGATCACTGTATTACCTGTAGCGCTTGGGATGTTGGTACACAAGAAGTTTCCTGTGTTTTCAAATAAAGCGCAAAAGCCTGTTAAGGTGTTTTCAATAGTATTTCTGTTCTTAATAATTGCAGCGTTGATGGCTAAGAATTGGAGCGATATGTCTGGATTTTTTGTTCAAACAGGGTTTGCCAGCCTTACCTTGAATGTGTTGAGTATCGTTGTTGGCTTTTTAATTGCAAAGTTCATGCGGCTTGAAAAGGCGCAAGCTATCAGTATTAGCATAGAAGTTGGCATACAAAATGGCACACTTGCTTTGGTTGTAGCTGGTACACTAATTGGCAATGCGATTATGACCATTCCTGCCGTCACCTATAGCCTACTCATGTTTGTTGTAGGCGGTGTATTCGGCTGGTTGGTCAATCTAAATAGCACGCAAAAAGCGCTTAGTATGGAAAGGCGCAAGCGCGAAAGTTAACTAGGCAGAAGCAATGTATGAACAGACGATGCTTGATTAAGCTAAGCTTTCCATCGTCTGTTTCAATTAACGCAAGTGTGAATTGGCTCATACGCTAGTTCGGCTAGATTAAGTTATTCTTTCCATGAAACCCGCAACTCTACGTCGTTAAAAGTTTCGAAAGCGTGCAGCATAACATGCCAAGTACCCGATTTTTCCTCTAGCGTTAAGCATGACTCCGTATTTCCGTTTTTCCAAGGGCGACAATCGTAAGATGAGGTTGTTGGAGCTTCACCGTATCTTACGTAAAGGTCTGCATCCCCCTTGCCGCCACTTGTTTGAACAACAAGGTTCTTGCCATTGTCAGGTATGTCAAAGCTAAACAAAAGTTGTTCGTTTTGATTTGCTGATACTTTAATAGGCACACCATTAGTTAATTTTTGCGTGACTGGTAACGTTGATGGTGACTTGGTCAGTGTGACATCATCAATTGTCGTATTAGTTTGATCTATAAAACGAATGCGCATGGAGCCGCCGTTAACGTCAATACGCATGGCTCCATTATTGTCGTTATATCTGAATTTACTACCTTCCACACAGCAATTATCAAAATCGTAAGGCGAGCGACCACCCAAACCATTTACGAAGTAATATATACCATCTCGTTCGATGCGCTCGTAAATATGATCATGGGCAGCTAATACAATGTCGGCTCCCCAATCAGCATAATCGAGCTGCATCTGACTGTTGTTACCATGTCGACCACTTGAATACGGCGTATGATGAATAAACACAATTTTCCACTCTGCATTTGAGTGTTTCAATTCATCTTCAAGCCAGCGTTTTTGGGAAGATGTCAGGCTATCACTGTTTATGGTGAAAAAGTCGATGTTGGCTTTGCTAAAACGGTAGTATTCACTGATACATGGAAATACATCATCGTACCCATGTGTGCCATACCAATCGTGGTTACCAAATGTAGGAAAAAACTGATTATGTTCGCAGTTATCACTGATAAAGTTATCAAAGTATGGCAATACTGATTTTGTATAATCATCTTCATAATCATTGTCGCCTAAGGTGAGCACAAAATCGGGTCGCCAGTTGTTTACCATACTTGATACATTGTCTAATGCTAAGCCTACATCACCGTAATCTCCAATGACAGCAAACGTTGTTGCACGAGAGTGATCGGAATAAATACTTGTTGTTATGAAAAGTGTGATTAACAGCGAAGCTGCATGAATATATTTTCTTACCATCTTAATCCTCAAGATTTTTGAATCCCTTCATTGAAATATTTCAGTTTGAATCTATCAAATTAGAAAACATCACCGAGACTCATTTGAACGAAACGGCATAATAAAGAGAGAAATATTAAAGATATATGTCAGAAGATTTTATTTGATTTTAAATGATTTGAGGTGACAAAACCCATCAACTAGAGTCTGGTCAAATAACAAACAGATTAGCGAAAGCCCTCTCAACTTGTGTTAGTTTCATTGAGTGCTAAAGCGTTTCTTTTAGCTAAGCCAAAGTAATAGAACGGACATCGTTTGGTGGGTGAGTGTTAGGATTAGCAGGTCTTTTGTTCGCTTTTAAAACAATAACTAAAATGCTTCGGAGGAACAAATGTACATAACCAGCAAACGAGCAATTTCGAATAAAACAATAAATGCCTTAACTCGTCATGAACCGAGAGTTCACCTTTCAAAACGAAAAATAGCAGCCTTGGCTGTTGCCAGTGCGATATGGGGACAATCAGCACTGGCAGCATGTGATATCTCACCAAGGAATCAATATGAGTACATTGACAGCGTACAACTAAACGGAGAGTTGCTTTCTGACGGAGCTTTGCTTGACGATGGTGATAACTTGCTGCTCACACCAGCTTATAGTGGCTATGCATATAAAGATTTTTGGACGATATGGATAGACCTGAATAGTGATGGCGATTTCGCTGACGCCAATGAGCAAGTTTATACCTCAAGCAATGAGAGCAACGCTGCCATTTCTACAACGCTCACTCTCCCTGAAAATGTACAAGCCAACAACACAACAATGCGCGTGTTACTTCACGCCAATAGCGTAAGTGATGACTCATGTGATTATAGTAGCTATGGTGATTATCAAGATTACACCATCAATGTTGGCCATGGAGACGGCAACGGTAGCAAGCCAGATTATGCACTCTTGCAACAACCCCGTGGTGGGGAAGAGGAACATATTGCCTCGGTCATGATTGGTGGCGACCTTTATGCAACGGGAAATGATCGTGGCTATGGAGATTATTCTGCACGCAAGACATTTGACATATTCGATGGTGAAAATATCGTTTTAACGCCCGTAACAAGTTGGGGCACCGATTGGGGAATATGGATAGACAGTGATAACAATGGCAGTTTTGAATCGAACGAGAGAATTTTCTCGGGTAGCGGGGTAAAAGATCAGGTTGTTGAAGGCACACTAGACTTATCACGCATCCGTAGTGGCATATCACGTATGAGAATTGCGATGAACGGTGATGGAACGCCAGTTGCCACGGGATTCACTTTTGGCGAAATAGAAGATTATACGGTGAACGTCAGTGATGGCGACGGTGATGATGATGTCTTATATGGTGCTGACTACAAGTGGCAACATGACTCGGTGCATGTGGTTGTACTTAGATATGAATTTAATGATGTCGCGCTCGATTATTCTTATCGACGAGTGCAAGGCGAGATGGAAGAAGTCAAAGCTTACTTTGCTAATGAAACGTTTGGCGGGTTCGATGTTACCTATGAAATTCGTAACGAAATTATCGATGTAAATCAGGATAAAGAGTATTACGACGTACTTTCTTCGTGGGAGTGGAATGACTTTCTCTATGCGGAGGCTGAAAAACTGGGCTATGACGTTTATAACCTTAAAGACAACATTGTTTACCTTAACATTGCTCCGAGTTTGTTGCGGTATGATGAAGAAGATGACTTGTGGGAACCACGAGGCCCTGTAGCGAGCCCCAACCTAGGATTTATCAAATTATGGGATGATGGTGACGACAGAACTAAAGCAGGCGGTATTGCTCATGAAATGGGACATGCAATGGGGCTTCACCATGCTAAAGCGATTAACGCTGAGGGAGATGTGCTAGGCACTGGTGATTTAGACGAAGAAGCGATTACTTACGGCAATTATTTTAGCTTGATGGGTAACAGCGCGTGGACTTTCGGAGGGCTAACGCTTTATTACAAAGCCTTTTTTGATACGCTAAATATTGAAAATAATGTTCCGTTAATCACGCAATCTGGTACATATCGAATCTATGCTCATGATCAAGGCACGATTTCTGGAGACATCGGCTTGAGGTTAAAAGCTGGGAATGGTGAATCTACTTACTGGATTGAGTACCGCACACGAGAAGAAGAAGGTATTCAAACAGATGGCGTGTATATCAATATTGTTGAGTATGAATCAGATTATAAGCACAACGTTAAAGAGTATTACTTCGATACGAGCTACCTGTTAGACATGACGCCAAATTCTATACTTGAGCAACGAGGTGACAGCTGGCTTGGCTATGATCTTCTTGATAGCGCATTAGTCATTGGTGAGAGTTTTTCTGACAAATGGGGCGAATTCACTATTACGACGAAGCGCAGAGGTGGAACGATTGGTACTGCTAATGGGTGGATTGAAGTTGAAGTAATGATGCATTAAGCAGAATGGTATAAATCAAATTCATTACACTAGAAATGCAATACTAATGAGCCTTAGTAAAAAAGGGTTAAATCCGAAGCTATGGCTCACCGTTTTAATTAACCTACTTAATTATTAACCATCACTTTTTATAAGTGATTTTTCGCAAATTGGCTTTCCACATTTCTTGCATAATTCAAGGTTAGACTTAGCGCAAATGAGTATTAAGCGAAATAGTATCAAACAATTAAGGATATTCTATGTTAGGTAAATTCAAGCATATATTACTGACTCTGGTTATTGCGTTAGCATACATTAATCAAGCCCACGCGGGATTGATCGTATATACCGATCGTGCAGAATTTGAAAGCGCACTGAGCTCACCAATGGCTTTCGAAGGGTTTAATGACAGTGAGCAACTTAGTAGTGATATTTCGTTAATTTCTGGAGCTAGAAGTTATAAAAGCAGTGATAGTTTGGTGAGCGAAGGTGAGCGGGCATTAACTGCTTTTGAGCAAGGGACATTATCGATTCGCTTTGGGCATGATGTTTTCGCAATCGGATTTGATATTAACGAACTTAATGCGACTAACTTAACTTACACCGATAATGCAGGCCATGAGTTAATTGATGCATTGAAAGTAACTGAAGTTTGGAATGAAAGTTCGTTTTTCGGTGTTATTAGCGATATTGCTATCACCTCTTTCTCTTTGACTGGTTATAAAGGGGATCGCGCTATTTATGGTTTTGATGCATTAACCTATACTGCTTCAGCTGTAGAAGTGCCGACCCCCGCAACTTGGATACTACTGTTAGCTGGCGTGATAGGTTTAATTGTGACGCGTCAGAAGTGATGGCTTAGGGCTATGTAATGGCTTCGTGATATCACCCACCATACTTATAAACAATAAAAAAAGACGCTTATGCGTCTTTTTTCATTGAAGGTAGTGAATTTTAAAGCCTTTTTTTAAAACTATTCGCTTCACATTAATCTTTGTATTTCTTTTGATTTTTCGATATGTTCGTTTGCAACATTAGAATAACAATCAATCAAATTCGGGGCTTAACATGGAAGCAAAACCTTCTAAGGTGCAGCGCATTCTCAATCGCGTGGAGGTAATCGGTAATCGACTGCCTGATCCAGCTGCATTATTCGTCTTTTTACTGTTTTTCGTTTGGGGATTATCTTGGGCGCTATCTGGCGTTACTTTTGAAGCTGTCGATCCAAGATCGGGACAAGGTATACAAGTCGTTAACCAATTAAGTGGTTCAGCGCTTACCCAATTTTTTTCTGCAATGGTGACTAACTTTTCGCATTTTCATCCTGTGGGAGTGGTGCTAGTTGCGATGTTAGGCATTGGTGTTGCTGAGTATAGTGGATTTATCAACGCAGGCCTGCGGGCGATTATGGCCAAAACTGCCACGTGGTTGCTAACACCAATGGTGATTTTAGTTGGTATTGTGAGCCACTCAGCGGTAGATGCAGGTTATGTACTGGTGATACCACTAGGGGGCGTGATTTTTTATGCCGCGGGTCGTCACCCATTGGCGGGGATAGCTGCGGCCTTTGCGGGGGTATCAGGTGGGTTTTCAGCCAACTTTGTTCCTTCAGCGCTTGATCCTATGTTACAAGGGATCTCACAAGCTGGCGCACAATTGCTTGATCCCAATATTCTGTTAAATCCACTAAATAACTATTATTTCACAACCGCTTCATCGATTGTCATTACATTAATTGGATGGGCGATCACAGACAAAATTATTGAACCTAAACTGAAAGAAAACAAACTCGACGGCGATTTGAGTGATTTACCAACCATGGACCCACTGCAGCCAGAAGAGAGAAAGGCTTTACGTTGGGCATTATTAGCAATTTTTGTGAGTGCTGTGTGCGTGGTATACAGTGCGAGTATTGAAGGCTCACCGTGGCGAGATGCTGATGGCTCTCTCACCTCATTCTCGTCACCACTTATGAAGTCTATTGTTCCGCTAATATTCTTGCTGTTTTTCATTCCGGGTTTAGTTTATGGCATAGCTATCGGCAAGATACGTAATACTAAACAATCCATTGAGGGCATGAGCAAATCCATGTCGAGCATGGGCTATTATCTTGTCATCATGTTTTTTATTGCACAGTTTATTTACGCGTTTGGACAATCAAACTTAGGCGTGCTGTTGGCCGTTGAAGGAGCCGAGTTCTTAAAGGCAATGGCACTTCCTGCGCAGTTCACCATTGTAGGTATCATCTTTTTAACCGGATTTATTAATTTATTTGTTGGTTCAGCTTCGGCGAAGTGGGCACTGTTAGCACCAATTTTTATTCCGATGTTAATGCAGCTTGGTATTTCACCTGATTTAGCACAAGCGGCATATCGTATTGGTGATTCCAGTACCAATATCATTACGCCACTCATGCCATACTTCCCATTAGTCGTGGTGTATTGTCAACGTTATGTCACCAATGCCGGCATTGGCACACTAACAGCATTGATGTTGCCATACTCTGTTGTGTTTATATTGGCTTGGAGTGTATTTTTATTGCTTTACTGGCAACTTGGTCTACCGCTAGGCTTGCAAAGTAGCTATGAGTATATTGCGAAATAGATAAGGCAGTATAGACGAAAAATAGGTCGGTGACAGCTGAACAGTCGCGCAATTGTCGCCGATCTTACATATTCAAGCTATACAAGCGATTAGCGCTATTTCTCAGCAAGCTGTTGTTCTAATACTTTTATTTTCGCTTTGGCTTGTTCGAGGTTTTTAGTTAATCGCTCAAATGTTGAAGCTTGATTATGCTTCATTAGCTCTAGCTGTTCTTTGAGTTGTATTCTATCTTCTTTGGCAAAACTATTCGTTTGTATTTCTGCATCAAGTTTTGTCTCGAGCTCTTTAATACGCGTAATCGCCTGATCAGATTTACCTGTTAACCGCTCAATCGTTGCAATTGAATTTGTTTTGATGAGTTCGAGCTGTGATGATAATTTATTGTTTTCATTACGTAATACTGTGATCATTCGCTCTGCTTTTTCAAGCGCATTTAAATCACTTTCTGCCGACAAGCCTGTTTCTTGTTGAGATAATTGCTGCTCTAGTGATTTAATTTTGGCATTTGCTTCTTCAAGCGAGATCTGTAGTTTAGTATTACTCGCTTTATCTTCAGTGATGTCATTACTAACATTAACAAGCCGCGCTTGTAGCTTGGCAGATTTTGACTGCTCTTCGGCAAGTTGGTGTTCCAGAATTTTGTTTTCTTGTTGTATTTGGCTTAGTTGTTCGTTGCTCTCATCGCTTTGTTGCACATTCTGAGACGAAGCTTCCGCTAATTCGTTTCGATGAGTGCTTTTTAATTCACTTATTTCTTCTTCGTGAGCATCGCGTAATGCGCTTAGGCTTTCTTGATATTGTTTTTTAGCTGCGGCAATTTGGTGTTCTTGTTTTTCTTTTTCATCAGATAATTGCTGTTCAAGTTGACTAATGGTAGTTTGCAACGCACTTAATTTTTGTTTACTTGCCAGATATTCGTCGGCTTGAACCTGCAATAATGTATTTGCCTCGGTTAATCGAGTAACTTGTTCACTTAATTTAGCTACTTGAGCTTCATTTTCATTGATAACGCTTTCAATCGCTATTTCGTGCGCTTGTTGTTGAGCAATTAACAGCTGCTGATGGTCTTGCTTCAAACCGCTAATTTCATTGTGATAGCTGCTTGTTAACTGTTGAAGTTTCTCCTGAAACTCTTGTGATTGTTGTTTAAGTTGTTTATGAGTTTCGTCTACAAACTTAGATTGGCTGGCAAGGCTTGCCTGCAATTCTTGGCTTTTAGCGATGAGAGATTGTTCGATGTCTTGCTCTAGCGTGACTGAGTCGTGTTGCTCAATAGCAAGACTAGCTTGCTGTTTGGCTATTTCTTCTTGCAGTATTTGGTCAATAGTAGGTGGTGTTTCGTTTTGGTCGTCTAAACCTTGTGAAGCAGTGTCCAATGGTTGATTCAAATTTAGTTGGCACCACTGTTCAAAATAGGCGGTGGCATCAATAGCGTCATTGGGAAACTTTTCTAGCAAACTTTCTAAGGTTGTGGGCTCACCAGCTTGGAGGGTTTGTTCACAAAATAATGCAACATCTTCATAGGTGAGTGATTTAAGTGGTTGTGCCATTGGGTTACCTCCAAAATGCTACTAAGAACCCAGATAGTCGTTGTATCATAAAACAGCGCTTAGTGGTAATTATAACTGGTATTCAAGATAATTTTTATTGGATAAACGGGTTAGGTAGCTTTATTTTTTTGAATTCCTATATTCTTTAATTTCTTGGCAAGTTTAAGTTACTGATGTTGCCATTCTTTGTAGTGTTACTATTGGCTTGGAGTATATTTTAATGGATTAACGCTAAACTCCGTTTTCCGACTAACTCGCAACATAGCAATATATGTAAAGGTGTTAAGATTGTACTGTTGTCGTTGAATTAGAGACGGTGACGCTTGCGAATGAGATGCATTTGTTATCGACTCCTTAATTCTTCTATTGGCTTGAAGTACATTTGTAATGCATTAACGCTAAACTCCGTTTTCCGACTAGTTCGCAATATAGCAATATATGTAAAGCTGTTAAGATTGTACTGTTGTCGTTGAGTTAGAGATGGTGACGCTTGCGAATAAGGGGCATTTGTCATCGACCCCTTAATTCGCTCCCTTAATTCTAAAATGGGTGCTAGAGCTAAGTCGTTTAAATAAAGGTGTTTTTAGTTTGATGTTTAGGTGTTAATTTTAAGTGGCTATTAATAAACATTTTGGAATATTGTCGGATTTTATATGGAAAATTATTTGCAATATATTTTGGTTTTAATTTTCGCTGGGGCGATTTGGTTCTTTAGGACTGTTGTTAAAGGTTTAGAGGGTTATATTGGCAAGAAATTTGAACTTGTTGCACAAAAAGAGGAAATTGAGCGACTGACAAGTATTGTTGAGGGAGTGAAACTTGATAATTTAAAGGTACTTGAAGAAGTTAGAAAGGAGCATCAAATATTAATCTCTAGGGAAGAGCGGGAAAAAAATATGAAAAGGGATATTTATCTGGATGCTTTAGGAGCTATTTTTGATAATCAAATTCTACTTTTGGATATGGGGGATTTTAGTTTTTCATTGCCAGAATTAAAGAAACGAAATGCTGTTAATTTGGATAGGATTTCAAAGATTCATTTAGTTGGTACAGAAGAAACGTTAAATGCGCTCATGAAGTACTTAGGCTTTTTGGGCGAAGCAAACCTTGTTTTGTTTCCTAATAGAGATAGATTATTTCTGAAAAAAAAGGAAATGGAATCACAGACACTTGTCCTTGACAGAAAAGACGAGAGATTGCTTGAGTTGCAATCGGCTATAGAGAATTGTGTATCTAGCAGAGAGTCAGATTTTACGGTGTTAAACAAGCTTAAGGTTGAGACTCAGTATTGGCTGAATGAGGTTGCAAAACAGCAAAATAAACTGCGTGGAGTTGCTAGAGATTTTCAAAATAGTTCTCTTTTATTTCAAAGAGATTGTACAGAGCATTTTTTTGGGATTTCTCCGCTCATTTCTAAGGTGGTGTTGGAAATGCGAAAAGAGATTGATTTAGATATATGTGAGGATGTTTACATTGACTTATATAATTCGCATACCGAAAGGGGAAAGCAAGTGGTTAGCGAGTTTTTAAGTGGTGTTGAAAGTCGTATCAGCTAAAAGAATAATGTAGAATGAGTTTTGCTTATAGTTTTTTGTAGTTGGTCAATAATGGGTCAATAAAAAACAAAGGCTTTGTAACCTATTGATTACAAAGCCTGTAATGTGGTGGAGCGGGGGGGAGTTGAACCCCCGTCCGAAAAACCTACATCCTCGGTCCTACATGCTTAGTCGATCTTTTGTTTAACCACTTAGACGCCGAACGACAGGCTTCTTTGTGGTGAGTCTGATACTGTTTCGCGGTTCAACCTCAGACAAGTTTCCCTCGCTAGTCTATTTGGGGTGACCATCGCTTCTCAAGCCAACAGACCAAGCTTTAAGAGGATGGCTAGCATTAAGCTGCTAGTGCGAACGTTTCGTCGTTTGCAACTATAGTTTTGCGGCTTTTTACCAGGCCAACCGCCCCTGGGCATGCACCTTGGGTTTCGTGAATCCCGTCGAATCCTAAATCCGCCCCAAAGTAGTGGTAGTTATCAGCACTGTGCTGATAAACGCATTGTACAGCGCTTTCTTGTGAGAAACAACGTGGTAATTTTTAACCAGTTGTTATCTCGTAGAATGTTTCATGATACGGCTCTTATCGATTTGCCATTCACGATCTTTAATGTCAGCACGTTTGTCATGCGCTTTTTTACCTTTACCAAGATAAAATTCAAGTTTTACCCAACATTGTTTCCAATACATGGCTGTTGCAATAAGTGAAAAGCCGTCGCGCTCAACCGAACCAATTAATCGGTCTAGCTCTCGTCGATTCAATAATAACTTTCTTGAACGCACAGGATCACATACAACATGGCTTGACGCTGCATTAAGTGGCAATATCTCACTTCCTACTAAATAAGCTTCGCCATCTTTTAGCATAACGTAACAGTCTGAAATATTTACTTTTCCACTGCGGATGCTTTTGATCTCCCAACCTTGCAAGCTCATACCAGCTTCAAATTTGTCGGTGAGGTTGTAGTTGTGGCGTGCTTTTTTATTTAAGGCAATTGTATTGCTATTTGATTGTTTTGATTTTTTCTTTCCCATAACGGCGGATATTATACGGAGAATTTTCTAGTTTTAAATCATTAAATGATAAATCTCGTATTAATGTTTTTTAACTTTAGCTTTGTTATTATAGCGGCATGTGTTTGAGGAGTCAGAATGCCTACCATTAATCGAAGTGCGCTAGTTATGCATAGCGTTGAACAGATGTACGAACTTATTAATGATGTTTTGTCATATCCTAAGTTTTTGCCCGACTGCAGCGACAGTAAAATTGTTGAACAAGATGAAGATCACATGACGGCTTCGTTACTTGTTAATAAAGGCGGCATTAAAAAATGGTTTACGACTAAGAACGTGTTAACAGAGAACAAGTCAGTAAAGCTTCAGTTGGTTGATGGGCCATTTAAGCAATTAACGGGAAATTGGGTACTAACCGAATTGTCTGAAGAGGCATGCAAAATTAGCCTTGAGTTAGAGTATGAGTTTTCAAGCAAGATGTTTGATATGGCGTTTGGCAGGGTGTTCAATGGTATTGCCAACAATATGGTGCAAGCGTTTACTCAGCGAGCTAAAGAGGTTTACGGATAAATGACAGAGCAAGTTCATGCTAATGATTTAATACATATTGAAGTTGTTTATGGTACGCCACAGCGACAAGAGTTGTTGTCGCTAACCGTAAAGGAAAACAGTACGGTAGAGCAGGCTATTCAAGAGTCGGGTATAATGGCGACTTTTCCAGAAATTGATTTGTCAGTCAATAACGTTGGGATTTGGAATCGCTCTGCCAAACTTACCGATATAGTGAACGATTTAGATCGCATTGAAATATACCGACCACTGATAGCAGATCCGAAAGAAGTACGTAAACGACGTGCAGAAAAAGCAAAAGAAGAAGGGCGCGCTGATAAAGTCACTGGTGGCCGTGTGAATCCCCTACGTGGTGGTAAATAGGTGTGGTGGTAGTAGCTGTTTATAAGGGTTTTATGGATAATATGAGCTAGTTTAATTAGTTCAGATTGAACAAACTAAAAAACGACCTGATAGGTTAATGCCGATCAGATAAGAAATATTTGATGATCCATTGACCGATCTTCTGGTTAGTTTATAAAGGCTTCTGAATTTATTCAGGAGCCTTTTCTTTTGCAATTAACGACAGCACTTTCTCTTGCC